>Ga0074045_10000563_pt1 | contig 36244 bp, 25 predicted proteins | sample BogForMeECP23OM2_FD_94442 | JGI IMG/M metagenome (GOLD analysis project Ga0074045, IMG submission 94442) | Bog forest soil microbial communities from Calvert Island, British Columbia, Canada - Bog Forest MetaG ECP23OM2 | ecosystem: Environmental > Terrestrial > Soil > Wetlands ...
GCACTATATCTGCGAGCACGGTTTCGAACACCACGTCGCCGCGAATTTTTCCAGTGTTGCGCCGATGGTGCACGAGGCCGCCATTCGGTACTTCGGCTGGGAGATGTACGCCCACACGGCGTAGGAGGAAGACACACGACGAAAGGAAGCGATCTCATGGCCATTGTTGCAGGCGTCGATTTTGGAACTCTCAATGTTCGAGTTTCCATCGTGGACAGCGAACGCGGTCTGTTGGCCACCGCACTTGCCGAATACCCGCTGCACCGCAAGCGTGAAGACCCGGAGTACGCCACGCAGTCGCATGACGATCAGATGAGCGCATTGGCTAAGGCCACGCGAGAGGCCGTCCAAAAGGCGCATATTCCCGGCGAGCAAGTCAAAGCGCTTGCGGTTGATACTACCGGCTCCTCTGTAATTCCGGTGGGAAAGAACCTCCAGCCGCTCGATGAGTATTATCTTTGGTGTGATCATCGGTCAAAAGCAGAAGCCGCTGAGATCACTGAAGCAGCCCACCGCGAAGGGCTGCAAGCCATTCAGTGGTGCGGCGGAACGTACTCTTCGGAATGGGGCTTTTCCAAACTCCTGCACTGGCTGCGCCACAATCCCGATAAGCGCGGGAAATTCGTCAGCGCCTTCGAGCATTGCGATATGGCCGCGGCCACGCTCTGCGGAATCACCGATCCCCGAAAAGTGAAGCGCAGCGTTTGCGCCATGGGCCACAAATGGATGTGGAACAAAGACCTGGGCGGCCTGCCTTCCGAGGAGTTTCTCGCAAAAGTAGATCCGTTGCTCGCCGGTGTGCGAGAAAAACTGCAAGGCGAATATGCCACCTCGGATCAAATTGCCGGCGGGCTCTCCGCCTTTTGGGCCGGCAAGCTTGGATTGAAGGCTGGTATTCCCATTCCCGTAGGGGCTTTCGATGCGCACTGGGATGCCATCGGGGCGGGTTGCCGCACCGATGATATGGTGAATGTCGTCGGCACTTCGACCTGCATCATTGGCATCACACCCTCACCCAACTTGGTGCCGGGCGTGTGCGGTGTCGTGCAGGGAAGCGTGCACCCGCAGCGAACTGGAATCGAAGCGGGGCTTTCGGCGGTGGGGGACATCTTTAACTCGATTGCCAAGCGCGCTGGAACGGATGTTGCGACTCTGAGTCAGGGGCTTGACAAGTACCACGCGGGGCAAACCGGCCTGCTCCGCATGACCTGGGACAATGGGGACCGGACTGTACTCGTCAATCCCAATCTGCGCGGGATTACCTTCGGTTGGAATTTGCAGAGCACCGCTCAGGACGAACTATTTGCCGCCATCGAAGGCACGGCATTCCACACGCGAATCATCCTCGATCGCATGGCTGAATATGGGGTGCCCATCAAGCGCGTGATCAATGCGGGCGGCATTCCGCAAAAAAACAACGTGCTCAATCAAATCTACGCCAACGTTCTGGGAAGGCCGGTGCTCGTGCCAAGTAAAAGCGTCGTGAGTCTCGGTTCGGCTATTTTTGCATTTTTGGCCGCAGGCACTTTCAAAACCGTGGAAGAGGCGCAGGACAAAATCTGTCCGGGGCACGCGCTGTTCAGCCCGGATGCAGGTGCGCAGAAAATCTACAACTCGCTCTATGCGCTCTACAAAAAGCTCTACTTTGCTTTCGGGCAGCCGCACGAACAGCCGTTTGGGGAAGTTCTTCCGGCGTTGATGAGACTTGCACAGAGCGGCGGACCGGCCGAGGCCTAGCACTAGTTGCTTCTGGCACTTCGCCGGACGCTGAGCAAAAGAAGGGCAGCGCGGGTGCGTGGGTGGCAAGGCATGTGAGCGATTGCCGCGTGCGCGTATAATTCACGGCGGTTTGGTCGAAAAGCACGATCTGAGGAGGTTTTTATGAAAACGCAGTCACAGATTTCACGGCGGGAATTTGTCGGCACGGCCATCTCCGCGGCCGCAGTGGGTTCGCTGCCCATGCGGAGTTTCCTGACCTCCTCGTGGGGCGACACTCCGCATGCCCCCAACCCTGACTGGAAAGACGAGGGAGTTCTGTTTGTCGACAAATCTCCCTATGCCAAGTTGCACAACGTTCCTGTCCGTGCGGTGACCATCACGCAGGGATTTTGGGGAGCGCGACGCAAGATCAATGTCGACAGCAGTGTTCCTTCAATGGAGAAATTGCTGGAGGCCAACGGCCGCATGGACAATTTCCTCCGCCTAGTCGGCAAGAGTGATGCCAAACAGCGCGGCCCGGTCTACTCCGACTCCGATGTATACAAATGGACGGAAGCGGTCGGCTTTGCTCTGCAGTCCGGCGATCGTCCAGAGTTGCACGCGCTGACGGACAAGATCATCAAGGAAGTGGTGGCGGTTCAAGAACCCAGCGGCTACTTGAATACCTATTATGTGGGCGACCGTGCGAAAGATCGCATGGCCCCCGAGGTGCAGCGGTGGGGCCATGAGCTCTACAACCTCGGTCACATGATCCAGGGCGCGATTGCCTATTATCGAGCGACGGGCGACCGAACATTGCTTGAAGCCGGCATACGCTTCGTCGACGGCTACCTGCTGCCCAATTTCGGTCCGGGCGCCAACAAGAAGCCCATCTTCTCTGGGCATCCGGAAATTGAACTGGCACTGATCGAGCTTTACCGCACTACCAGTGACAAACGTTATCTCGATTACGCCGGATATATCCTTCAGGGCGATGACCGAATCAAGGTCCCCGAGCACGCTTATGTTTATCACTTCTGCGGAATTCCCTTCCCTTCACGGACTCATCTCGAAGGGCACGCGGTGCGCGCAATGTATGCATGTTGCGGCGCCACCGACTACTACCTCGAAACGGGCGACCCATCTTACTTGAAGACGCTGAACGTGCTTTGGGATGACCTCATCTCAGCGCAAATGTACGTGACGGGAGGAGTGGGAGCACGTAGCCAAGGCGAAGCCTTCGGTGACGCCTATGAGCTTCCCAACTTCACGGCATACGGCGAGAGCTGCGCGGCCATTGGCAACATGATGTGGAACTGGCGCATGCTGACAGCCACAGGCGACGCCAAGTACGCCGACGTCATCGAGCGTGCATTGTACAACGGCATCAATTCCGGGATGTCGCTCGACGGCACGCTTTATTGCTATCGCAATCCGTTGGCGTTCGACCCGTCGGGCGGCGACCACATTCGCAATCCCTGGTACGACACCACCTGCTGCCCTCCCAACCTGGAGCGCACCTTCGCGTCCCTGCCTGGCTATTTTTACAGCACCAGCAAGGATGGCCTTTATTTGCACCTGTACGACAATTCGCAGCTTGATTGGCATCTGGAGGACGGAACAAGCTTAAAGGTTGCGCAGAAGACAAACTATCCCTGGGACGGCGCCGCGGACATTACCGTCACGCCCGCCAAGCCCACGGAGTTCACTTTCTATCTGCGTATTCCCGGGTGGTCGAATGGCGCACAAGTGTCAGTCAACGGCAAACCAGTCTTCGGTGTGACTCCCGGACAATATGTTGCATTGGCACGCCGCTGGTCGCCCGGCGACGAGATTCACGTGAGGTTCAATATGACCCCGCAAGTGATCGAGGCCAACCGCCGCGTGGTGGACGACTACGGGCGGCTGGCCGTGCAGCGCGGGCCGTTGGTTTACTGCCTGGAACAACTCGACCAGCCGGGCGGCGTGTCGCTCTTCGACGTTTCTTTGGATATGCGCCACGAATCCGCGTCGCCCTTCCAGGAGGAGTTCCGAAGCGATCTGCTCGGAGGAATCGTGATGCTGAAGCACATGGGAGCAGCCATCGATAAGGCGAGTTCTGGCGGAGGGCTCTACAATCGCTACACGCCGCAAGCGCCCAAGACCCGCCAAGTCGAGCTGAGGTTTATTCCTTATTACGCGTGGGCGAATCGTGCGGACACGCCCATGCAGGTTTGGACGCCGATTCTTCAAGCCTGAGAAAATCATCGAGCGCTGGGACTATGATGTTAAGACGCGAATGCCGCCAGACAGGATACGACCGAGGCCTTGATTGTCAAGATGATGGCCGCAACATAGCGGTCAGGGAACCGAGAAAACCTGTGACGGGACAATCTTCGGAGCGGGTTCGCAGGTTGGCCCGCGTCAATAGCAGTCGTGCCAGAGGCACTGACCTTAGGCTTCTACGTACTGGTAGAGGCGGTAGTGTTCATCACCGATTGCCGCAAATGGACGAAATGTTATTTTCCCCGCATCGCCCTGCACCAGCCAGTCTTCCGAAGACTGAGAAGCGGCCGAAGCAGCGAGAAGTTGCGCAGGCGAAAACTTAGAAGGCAGATTCCCCACGCCGAAGAGAGCAAGTGGCCCTCGGCGCAGCGCCACGATCTGAGAGTTCTCTGCGTCCACGGCTTGCAGGCTGAGCGGCATCCCAATTTCGTACTCCACCCGATCGCCGCTCTTCCAGGTTCGCTTGAGCGCAAAAAACTTCCCAGCGCCGAGATCACCCTCTACTCGCTTTCCGTTGACGGAAATTCTCGTTTTTGCATCGGCCCAAGCTGGAACTCGGAGATAGATCGTGAAGTCTTCCGAACGCTCAAGCTCGAGTTGAAGTTGAGTTGTGTTCGCGGTGGGATACGTGGTTTGCTGAGTCAGAGTGGCCCGCGCGCCGTTCTGCTGCCAGGCGACTCGTGACGGGATAAAGAGATTGACATAAATGCCGTCCTTGGCCGGGTAATACGAACTGATGCCGTAGTCTGCGGTTAACTGTGGGAACGTGCCGGAACAGCACGGCCATTTATCCTTGTAATAGACCTTTTTGGCCGCATCGCTGTTGTAGTCGGAATAGTAGAAGCTTGTACCGTCCGCAAGAATCGGCTTGGCCCCGGCGACGGTATTGTAGAGAACCTGTTCCATGCTGTCGCCGTAGCGAGAATCACGCGTCACCCGCAGCAAATACCGTGTGATCTTGAACTGTCCGTAAGCGCCACACGGGGTTTCGAAACTGGAGCGCGTCGTGCCCAGGCTCGCAGCAAGCAGCCCCTTGCCCGGTACGACAAATGCTTCGTCTGGTCCCCATCCTCCGGTGGCATAACTTTGATCCTGAACCATGCGGAGCCCATTGGTTGCAGCGCGGAGATATTTTTCATCGCCCAAGTTCAAATAGGCTTGCATCGCCGAACTCAGTGTATTGACGTGACTATAGGCGTGCTTGCCTGGAAGGGCATTATGGTTTTCCGCGAGTGCGTCGTAGTACTCATGATAGATAAAACGTTCGGCGAGATCCCGGTAGCGCTTGTCGCCACTACGCTGAAAAGCGAGGAAAAAGTTCTCCGGTAAGGTGTAGGTTTCATCCCACGTATAGGCAATGGTCTTGTGGGGTCGGGCTTCCTGCTCAGCGCGGCTCAGGGCCTTCTCTGGCAGATGTGGCAGAACCGCGTCCGTACTCCGCTTGAGCACATCAAGGGCAATGGGATCCGCAGCAAATTCATGAGCATCGATGAGACCGCAGCATGTTTTGTCGAAGGTGTAGCCTGGCAGCCGGTAGTCAATGTAGAACTTCCCCGTGGGTTCCACAGTCTCCCCATAGCCGCGCACAAGGCGGTGAACCTTTTCCTGCGTTGCCTTCGATCCGGTCACTGCGTAGGCACGAGCTAAGCCGGAAAGATACTGACCGAAAGAATGTCCGGCGATAAACCCGTGGAAGTTGTTCTGGGGATTAAAGTCATCTGCATTGTCATACCAGCCCCCAAGGTCGGGGCCAGGAGCCGGCAACCCTTGACGCTGCCGAAACGGCTTGAGCAACCCATCTTCGTCGAGATTAAGGTAGCGCTGGTGATTCTGCTCAAACTGGAGACGCAAAGGTCCGTCGAGGAGTTGGACGCTCGAGTAGCTGAAAACCGAAAGGGGAGGGGTGACTGACGCAATGGGTGCCTTCCGTGCCCACGCGGGAAGGGAACGCAAGGCAAATACACCAGTGGTTGAAATAGCCGTTGTTTTGAGGAACTCCCGGCGCGACTTGCTTTTCATGGTGAAATCTCCTGTGCTTGCTTACTGGATGTCATTCCCCAGATCTTCTAGGGAGGAACCCACAAACTGCCCTGTCCACATGTCTGAGCAAGCGTTTTCCCAACGGACCATATATAGCGCGAGGGAAGTTTGGCGTCAAACACAAGTTGTCACTAAATTCCCGGATGAAGTATTCTGTCCCTGCAGTGTTTCTGTGTGTGCCGGTATCTCTAATGATTTCGTTTAAGAAGCTTGCTCTTGGAATCGTCCTGCTGGCTTGCCCATGGCTGAGTCTTTCGCAGACCCACGATAACCCGATCGAGCCGATCAGTTCGGCGTTGCGCGCCAAGGAATTCGACAAAGCTGTCGAACTGTGTCGCACCGCTCTGCAAGCATCGCCAAACAATCCCCAGTTGTGGACCCTCCAAGGCATCGCGTTCGCCAGTAAAGGCGACAGTAAGAAGGCTCTGACGGCGTTCCAGCAGGCGCTGAAGATTTCGCCGAACAACATCGCGGCACTGGCCGGGGCGGCGCAGATTGAGTATCAGGCGGGGAATCAGGGTGCCGTACCACTACTGAATCGTCTACTCCAGTTGCGTCCGGGAGATCCCACCGCCCATGCCATGCTGGCTGTGCTGGAATATCATCAGGGGAACTGCGTTGCGGCGGCTACACATTTCGAGAAAGCCGGCCAACTGCTCGACTCTCAGCTCGACGCCTTGCATGCCTACGCTACCTGCCTCGTGAGGCTCAAACGACTCGATGAAGCGGCAAAGACATTTCAGAAGGCTGTGGCGCTTCAACCAGACGTTTCGCGGGAACGTCAGTTGCTGGCTTCCATTCAACTCATGGCGCACAAGCCTCAGGACGCGCTGGAAACGCTACAGCCACTGCTTGAGGCCAAGGATGCGGACGCGAACACGCTCCAGCTCGCTTCGCGGGCCTATGAGGAAGTCCGTGATACGCCTCAAGCAGTGAGCACCCTCCGGCAGGCCCTTTTGCTTGACCCTCGCAACACCAGTCTGTATTTGGATTTTGCCAACATTTGCTTCGCGCACGAATCCTTCCAGGTGGGTATTGATGTGATCACCGAGGGATTGTCGCTGCAGCCAAACGCGGAGGACCTCTACGTCGCGCGCGGCGTGCTGTACGTGCAACTCGCGAAGTTTGACGAAGCGGAGGCCGACTTTGAGAAAGCTTACGAATTGAATCCGCACCAGTCCTTAAGCACTGCTGCACAAGGCCTGGTTGCCGTTCAGACCAACGACCTAGATCACGCGCTGGTGTCGGTCCAGGAAAAACTCAAGCGGAAGCCGAACGACCCTCTTTTGCTCTATCTGCAAGCCGATGTTCTGTCGCAAAAGGGTATTGATCCGGGCACTCCAGAGTTTGACCTCGCGATGGGTTCGGCGAAGAAGGCTGTGGCCTTGCAGCCTACCCTTGCCGCCGCTCGCGGTGTGCTGGCCAAACTGTACATGGAAAACGGACAGTACCAGGAAGCGATAGAGCAGTGCAGGCAATCTCTGATCAGCGATCCCAAGGATCAAACCGCAGTGTACCGCCTGATTCAAGCCTTGCGGAAAACCGGCCAGAAGCAAGAAATCCCCGAGTTACTTCAGCGTCTGGCCCAGCTTCGCGAACAGGCTACCCAGGATGAACGGGAGCGCTATCGCTACAAGCTCATTGAAGAAGGAACTCCTGCGAAGCCGCCGGCAACTCCATAAACACACCTTACTTTATGTTACATAACATTTGTCCCAACTTCGGGAAAATGTTTACTCTCTGCGCTCTCCGGGCGATAATTGGTCCTAACATCAAGTCTTCAAGAAAGGGAAGCCCGCCGGAATGACCTTTTCGCGTCGCAACTTTTTGCGATTCTCCTCCCTGGGATCAACGTTCCCCCTCATGGCTGGTCGGCTGTTTGCCCAGGGCATGGGGGGCCGGGTGGCCAAGCCTCTGGCCCGGCAGGCCCCCTCCGGCCGCCCTTTCAATGCGCACTTCGTCGATGTAGCGGCGACTGCCGGACTAACCGCCCCGACCATATATGGTGGCGAGGAAACCAACAAATACATCCTGGAGTCCGACGGCTGTGGCTGTGCCTTCATTGACTACGACAACGATGGTTGGATGGACCTTTTCCTGATTTCGGGCACTCGCCTGGAGGGCCCTCCCCCCGGAGCTACAAATCGACTCTACAAGAACAATCGTGATGGGACCTTCACGGACGTGACGGAAAAGGCGGGCCTGCACTCCGTTGGTTGGGGAGACGGTGTCTGCATCGCGGACTACGACAACAACGGCTTCGACGACATCTTCTGCACTCGCTTCGGACAGAACATCCTGTACCGCAACAATGGTGACGGCACGTTCACCGACGTGACGAAAGCCGCTGGGTTGCTAAACGATGAGCCACGGTGGGGTGCGGGGTGCGCTTTCCTGGATTACAACCGTGATGGGTACCTCGACTTGTTTGTCTCCAATTACGTGCGTTTCTCCTTTGAGCACGCGCCGGTTCCCGGAGCCAGCTCGAATTGCAATTTCAAGGGCATTCCTGTTGAGTGCGGACCTCGCGGTCTTCCTATGGGACGCCATTTGCTTTACCGAAACAACGGCAACGGGACGTTCACCGACGTTAGCCAGCAGGCAGGCATCGCCAAGACTCCTCCCTGTTATGGCATGACCGTCGTCGCCGCGGATTTGGACGAAGACGGGTGGCCGGATATTTACGTCGCTTGCGACTCCACTCCCAGCTTGCTTTTCATGAACAACCATGATGGGACTTTCCGCGAAGAAGGAGTGGTGCGGGGGGTAGCCCTCAGCGACGATGGGGAAGAGCAAGCCGGCATGGGCGTGGGGATTGGTGACTACGATCTAGACGGGCATTTGGATCTATTCAAGACCCACTTCACGGAAGACTCCTGCGTTCTTTACCACAACGACGGCCAGGGAAACTTTGACGATGTTACCCGTCAGTCCCACATTGGGGTGGAAACGCGCTATGTCTGTTGGGGCACTGGAATCTTTGACCTGGATAATGATGGTTACCCCGATATCTTTATCACTACCGGAAACGTTTACCCGGAAGTTGGGCGAGTTCTGCCGCAATACCCGTACAAGACGCCTCGCGCAGTTTTCCGCAATCTGGGCAATAACTCCTTCGAGGAGCTGATCGAAGCGGCCGGCCCTGGCGTTGCTGCGGAACATAGCGGCCGGGGATGTGCATTCGGGGATTTTGATAATGACGGGGACATCGACATCCTGATCATAAACATGAACGAACCGCCTTCCCTGTTGCGCAACGACATGCAGGGAAAACAGAATTGGATTAAGGTGAAACTTGAGGGCGTTAAGTCCAATCGAAGCGCCATCGGGGCCCGGGTTCTCGCCCGTTATGGTGGGAGAATACAGGCTCAGAGCCTCGCGAGTCAAAGCAGTTTCTATTCCTGCAACGATCCCCGCTTGCACTTCGGCCTCGGAGATCACACTTCGGTGGACCTGGAAGTGCATTGGCCCAACGGTCTTGCTGAATCCTTCAAGCGCGTGCCCATCAATCAGTTAATCACGCTGAGGGAGGGAGTAGGGCGGGTGCCGAACCGCGGGTGGGCAAAGACTTAAGCCAAGAAGCCTGGCTGGTCGCGGCACGTCTCATGAGCCCCTAATAGAAAACCACTAGAAAAAGCTTGACAACGGAATTGGGGTGGCATATATGTGGAGCAATTGAGCAAACGTTTACACTGGAAAGTTCTGTAAATGTTTGCTCTTACCGTTGGGGGTGAAAATACATGAAGGGAAAATCAGTTGTGGGATGGTCGATTTGGCTACTCGCCGTTCTTCTGCTTACAGCCAGTTCGGCCTCAGCCCAGTTTACTGCAAGTATTCAAGGCACCGTCACCGATCCAAGTGGCGGAGGGGTAGGGCAAGCGAGGGTTTCGCTGGAAAACCTGGCCAACCATATTTCCGCAGGGACAACTACGGATGTTGAGGGAGGGTATAGGTTTCTGAGCCTTGCTCCGGGTACGTACAAAATTTTCGTTGAAGCGAAGGGCTTTTCCAAGGCGGAAATCACCGTCACTTTGGAGACGAATCAAAACCTGAACGTTCCGATAGCGATCAAAGTGGGCATGGCGACGGAATCAATTGAAGTCACTGCCGAAAACCCGCTTATAAACACTACCGAGACGCGGAATCAACAGACGCTCGAAACCCAGGAATTATCCACTTTGCCGCTGGCAGGCCGCAATATGCTTTCGCTGGTAACCGTTGCCGCCGGCGTCACTGGCCTGGGACTCGCCGGCGGTCCGGGTGTGAGTTCGGGCACTCCGGGATCTGGCGTGGACAATTTCTCCACGGAAACGGGCATTGACGTCAGCGCCAATGGTCAAGGCACGGTTTCGAATATGTGGATTGTGGACGGGCTTGACGTCACCAGCAGCATTCGGCAGGGCGTCTTGAATCTCGAGCCCAACCCCGACGTCATTCAGGAATCGAGCAATCAGGTCAACACGTTTACGGTTGATTATGGCCACTCGAGCTCTATCGAGTTCACATCCACCACAAAGTCCGGGACCGATACATTCCACGGTCTGGCCAGCGACTATTTCAATTATCAGAATATGTATGCGAGATATTCCGGTCAAACCACCGCGGCTCAACCTGACATCCCCTATGCTCCATTCCATGGCAACAACATGTCCGGGACCATTAGTGGACCCATTGTTCCCCATCACGAATTCTTCTTCTTCTTCGGCATCGAACCCTTGCGCGAGTCTCAATCCACGGGCAACTCGCCCCTCCAGTTTCCGGATCCGGCGTTCGTGAACTTTGCCGTTGCCAATTTTCCGGACACTTTCGGAACCAAGGTTCTGAGCACCTACAAGGTCTCCCCTGCCGTGATTACGAACGGCGTATTGTATACCGCACAGCATTTCTTCCCCGGGACTTGCGGGACAGCCGCAACGTTCGACTTGGCTTGTACCACTCCGATGGTTGATACCGGAACATTCAATTCCAGTAACTTCCGCAACGGCACTCAGTATTTCGTTCGCGTGGACAAGTATTTCAAGAATGACCGTATTTACGGAAGCTTCTTCCGTACGCTCCTGGGTGCCGGCGGGCCCGCCAACATCCCGCAATTCAACACCACGAACAACTACTGGCAGCGCGCCGAACAGGTGAACTGGACGCACACCTTCAGTCCGACCACCCTGAACGATGTGATCTTTAACGGGAATCGCATTGAGGGCAAGCTTGACGAAACCGGTGACTTCACCATTCCTATCATCGGCGTAACTGGACAAAACCTCAGCTACGGCCTGGGTTTCTCGCAAGGCGATTTCATTCAACACAACTACCACTGGCGCGATGTTCTGACGCATGTGCGTGGCGCGCACGTATTGAAGGTGGGCTACGAAGGCTGGTACGGCGATGACGTCGAGCCGTTCCAAGGTCCGTGGTCTCATCCGAATTTCAACTTCACCAACCTGCTAAACTTGGCGCAAGATATTCCCAATACCGAAACTGGAGTGATGTACAGCCCCACAACCGGCCAAGAGCAGCTTTGGAGCTGGAATGCTGCCTCCAAGACCTGGGGCATCTTTGCCGAGGACAACTGGAAAGTGCGGCGCAATCTGACCGTGCAACTGGGCTTCCGTTTCGACGATCAGGGAAACCCATATTCCAAGACACCTACGACGGTTTTTGGCGACTTCTACCTTGGCACCGGTTCAAGCCTCGCGGAGCAAGTGGCCGATGGCTACGCGAAAGCCACACATAACGCGCTGGCTCATACACCCAAGGCCTACAATCCGCGTATCGGTGCGGCATGGGATGTCAACGGAAAGGGGGACTGGGTGGTGCGCGGCGGCTTCGGAATGTATTCCAATTGGCTTACTCCCGCCAACATCCAGGAAGAATACCGGGGCAATCCACCGGGGCTGATCAATCCTACCTTTTATGAGGCAAATGCACCGGGTAACCGACCTGTGTTTGTCCAGGGTACCAGCAGCACACCCCCGTTTGGATACCAATACCCTGGACTGGCTGGCACAGCCTTGTGTCCTGCAGCTCCCTGTCTGGACGCCGCGGGAGGAATTGTTGGTGCGGAACTGGGAATTGGGGGAATCAACCCCAACATCGTATCCCCTACCGCCTACATTTTTGCGGCTTCGCTCGAGCATAGACTTGGCAGCCACCTGGTTGCCAGCGTGCTTTACAGCGGGTCCCACGACACCAACCTAGTCGGCAATGGAAACCAGGGAGGCGATGTTTCCTATGGCACTGACATCAATGACATGCCGGGGGACATACAGAACGCTCCAAAGGGCACTGCTCCAACGCGATATAATCCAAGTTTTGGCCAAATTCTCTATACCCAGAACGATCGTGTGAGCAACTATGAGGGCGTCACTTTCAACATTCGAGGAAGAGTAAAACGCGGGTTCTTTGACGCATCGTACACCCGCTCTTCTTCTAAAGATGACGCGAGCCAATATCCCACCTCGGTGGATCCGCATCAATACTACGGACCCTCGCCTTGGGATGCTCCCAACCGCTTCTCCCTCAGCTTCAACTATGAACTGCCCGGCATGAACAACGGCGCGGGGTTTGCAGGGCACCTCACGGGAGGATGGGGACTCAGCGGAACGAGTATCTACCAGACTGGTTATCCTTTCACGGTCTATACTTCAGCGTCATACGACCCGACAGCCTATGTCGCGGGTGCAGACGCGCACGGCGGCGGATCCGGAGACTATAATGCCGATGGAGATAACTTCGATTTCCCGAACGTCACCACCTACTCGCAGGCGACGTCGCGGAGCGCTTTTACCTCCACCGGCATCTTTTCAGCTGGGCAGTTCACCGTGCCCGCAGCGGGCACCGAGGGCAACGAGAAGTACAATGCCTTCCGCAATCCGCCCTTTGTTCAGTCGGATGTGACTGTTTACAAGAACAACCACATAACGGAGAGGCTCAACTTCCAAATCCGGTTTGAGTTCTACAACCTCTTCAACCATCCAAACTTCTACAACACCAACGGCAATCTGACCGCTGGAAACTTTGGCGAATATGGCTCTCAAACGCTTCCGAGATGGTGGCAAATCGGAGGGAAGATCACGTTCTAGGCTGGGATTGAATAACAACAAGAAGGACCACTGTTTCACACCCCAAACGGTGGTCCTTCGGAATTACTACGGTGGGCTGGTGGCGTCCGGAGCTCCCGGGCAAAGTTCCAGGCCACATTTCAAGCTTTTGACAATTTGTTGGGCCAGAGGCGGAGGCGGTGCAGCCCCGCCTCACTTTTTTCTGACAGCCCCGCCGTTCACACCCTTCTGGGATCTGGTCCTGCAAGAAGAATTTGGCTCAGTAACACAAGTGAAGACTGCCGGCCGGTCCCTATAAGAAGATGCGGTTCACCCTACCACCGCCCCGCCTCGTAACCCGCCTAGCTGCCCCACTGAATCATGGTGTAAGAACTTGGTGGCACTTCGAATTTCGTGTGACCGCCGGAAGTCTGCGGTGTCCCCATCTCTTGCGGAACAACTCGCCGCGGGGCATCGAAAGTGTTGGAGGCTTTCAGGTCCGTTCCGGTCAGCACTGTCGCCGTACGAACCCGCGCTGGCTGCACATCTTGCCAGGCGACATCAATCTCCCGCGCCTTGGCGAGGTCGCGATTCAGTATGAACAGCGCGACACTGCCATTCTCTTTTGAACAAATCCCCACAACGTCCAGATAAGGAACACTTCCGATTCCAGGAACTTCATACGTTGGAGATTCCGACAAAACATTCAGAACGTCCCCACGCGCCATCTGCAGCCCCCAGCTGTAGGGGTAATAAATTGTCTGGCGGAATAGGCCATTGGCATTTGTCATGATGGGCGCAATCACATTCACCAACTGCGCCAGACACGCCAATTTCACGCGGTCGGAGTTGCGAAGCAGCGTGTTGATGATTCCACCCACCAGAAGCGCATCCTCCAGGTTATAAATCTCTTCCAGCAAATGCGGAGCTTCTTGTTCGTGGCCGTTTACGGCGTCCCCGCTTGTGGTGCGATACCACACGTTCCACTCGTCAAACGACAGCCACAGTTTCTTCGGTGAGCGCTTGCGGCCGCGCACGAGATCGCAAACCGCGATCTTTTCCGCGATTTGACGGTCCATGGTGAGATTCATGGCCAGGTATTTCGAGGTGTCACCGCCCGTTTCTTCCTGCGTGTTTCCGAAGTAACGATGCAAAGAGAGGGCATCTATGTATTCATAGCACTGTTCCAACACCTCGCGATCCCACTCCAGATAGGTAGGCATTAAAGGACCGCTTGATCCGCAGGCCACTAGCTTTAGTGATGGGTCAACGTAGCGCATTTGCCGCGCGGCATCTGCGGCCTTCAATCCATACTCTGTCGCCGTCATATGCCCGATCTGCCAAGGCCCATCCATCTCGTTGCCCAGACACCAGTGTTCCACGTTGTAGGGCTCGGCAATCCCATGTTTGCGCCGCAAATCGCTCCAGCGCGTCCCCTTCTCGACGTTGCAGTATTCCACCAGCGCGGCGGCCTGTTCGGGAGTTCCGGTTCCCAGATTGAGTCCCATCAGCGGCTGAGTACCCGCGGCTTTACACCACATCATGAATTCATCGGTGCCGAATTGGTTGGTGTTGATGGAATTCCACGCCTTGTCCAGAACCCTGGGACGCTCCTGCTTCGGCCCGAGTCCGTCTAGCCAATTATATCCGGAGACAAAATTGCCACCCGGGTACCGGATGATGGGGACTGCAAGCCCACGGATTTCTTCGATAACATCTTTTCTAAATCCATTCGAGTCGGATAGTTTTGAGCTCGGGTCATAGATGCCTCCGTAGATGGCGCGGCCCAAATGCTCCAAGAAAGATCCAAAGAGATTGCGGTCAATGGAAGCAATCGTGCGCCTCGTATCCAGAAAGACTCGCACCGGCGCCCTGGAACTCGGTGCCGGCGTTTGCGCTGGTAGCAACCGGCTGAGCAACAATTCCGCGGAACACCCTGCTCCGGCTGCAAGAGACTGTTGCAAGAAACGGCGCCGTTCGATAGGAGCCATGAGAGCGGACCTCCCTGAGTGGGATAGTTCAGGTGCAGCGATTTGCAGGAAGCATAGCACAATCTCCGAACTCCCAGGCAACGTTTTGTGCAAACGCTTGCTCGACATTTCCGGCAAGGGTTCCCCAAGCTACTGCAGGAGCATTGCATCGCCGCTGCTAGCCGGCGTGTCAGGAGTTGTTCGCTAAGCTTATAGTTATGCTGACCCTCTCAGGGCGTCATAGTTCCGTTCTTCCATCTTCCTAGGAGCGAGTTGGCAATCGCATTTCTCTTTTCGGTTGACACTGTCTGTACGTTGTCATAGCGTAGCGACATTGCCAGTAATCGTTTGCTCTACTTAGGCACAGTACCCCGGTAAGGTCATGCCCTATGGCTAAGTTGGCTTTTCTCGTCTCTTTGATCACAAAAGACAACGACTATCAGATGGAGCAAGCGGCCTCTGCTAGGTCAGCGGCCGGAGAACTCGGGGTCGACATTGAAATCGTCTACGCTGACAACGATGCCATCACACAGAGCACACAACTCTTAAAAGCAATCCAGGCGGACGCATCGCTGCGCCCAAATGCCATCGTCGTTGAACCACTTGGTGCGACTCCTTTTCCCAAAGTGGCCTCCGCCGCGGCCGCCCTGGGTATCGGATGGGCCGTAGTCAATCGCGAGGCGGATTATACGTCTCAACTGCGTCAGGCGTATTCTTCTCCGGTGTTTTCAGTCAGCGTGGACCAGGTGGAAATCGGCCGAATCCAAGGAAAACAAATCGCAGCTTTGCTGCCACGCGGGGGATCAGTTCTATATATTCAGGGGCCTTCAGTGAGTTCAGTGTCCCGGGAGCGGACTGAGGGTCTGCGCACGATACTTCCCTCTAATGTGCAACTTGTGAATCTAAGAGGGAAGTGGACGGAAGAGAGTGGCTATCAGAGTGTCTGTTCCTGGATGAAGCTGATGAAAGCTCAGAAGTTTCGCATTGATCTGATTAGCGGGCAAAACGACGTGATGGCCATGGGCGCCAAGAAGGCGGTGAAGGAGTTGGCTAACGAATTGGACCGTGAACTTTTGTCCAGCATTCCTGCCACGGGCTGCGATGGTGTTCCCAGCACGGGCCAGGCGTGGGTGCGCACCGGTCAACTGACTGCCACTGTCATCGTGCCGCCCAGTTGCGGCAAAGCTATCGCGCTTATGACGCGAGCCCTTCAGATGAAGGTTCAACCCGCTGAGCACACCTTCACAGATCCTGAAGCATTTCCTCCCCTCGAGTCACTCAGACCGCTCCCTGCAAGGGTATGAAAATGGGCTCGAATGCGGTCCGTCTTTCGGCAAAGCACCCCCTGGGGGAGGGGAGAACACCCTTGCATCATTCACGCCCTTCCCAAGGTTGCCGAGCAACGGAAGGTGGAAGCTTGCGAGCTGGGCCGCCTCTTTCGATGAGAGATATGACCGCAAACGCGCGTACACGCCCTTTCCCGGCATGCGGTAGCCTTCCTGCACTGCGCACTGGACGCGGCTAATTGACGAGGCCCAATGCTTCCTGCACAATCGAATTGCCATCGTCGCCTCGCTCCGAATACCGTTCACCCTTGGTCCGGAACGCCGGTCGCGTTCCCTGTGGACTCAGCGTTCAGATTCAGCGGATTCCTTTTGAAGCATATGTTTCAGTCCCTCCTATATCCGCGGCAGAAACGGATGACTTCTTCGGTTTGGGCCCGTCTCCTCGTAGGGTCCAGGGTTCTCGTTTGGATTCCTTGCGTCTTCATTTGGCTTTGGCTCGCTGCATTCACCCGTGGGCAAACCAGCCCGCCTCCCAGTCCGCAGTCTGTCGTGCAGGCGCTTCAGTCCCACGACAATGAGCTGGCTCTGCGCTTGGCCCAGGAGTTAGCTCAAGCTCATCCCACCGATCCACGCGCCTGGACATTACAAGGGATCGCCCTGCAGGGCTTGGGTCGGACTCAGGAGAGTTTGCGGGCGTTCAAGCACGCACTCCAAATCGATCCGAACAACGTTGCCGCGCTGGAGGCCGCCGCACAGCTTGAATTCCAGGCAGGTAGCCCCAAGGCTCTCCCTTTTTTGGAGAAGCTCCTCACCTTGAACCCTGATGACGAGACGGCCCACGCGATGACGGCAGCGCTAGCCTTTCAACGAAAGGACTGCGCCTCCTGTGTCGCCCATTACCAAAAAAGTCCTCAGCTTGTGGCGAATGATATTCCGGCTCTATCGCAACTTGGCGCTTGCCTGGTTCATCTGAATCGCCCAGAGGAGGCGCTTTCGGCTTATCAGCGCATTGCCGAACTACAGCCGCAGGATCCAGAGGCGCTTTATTACCTGGGGCTCGCTCAGTACGGCGCTCACCGCTATGACGACGCCATTCGCGTGCTGCTGCCACTTACGGAGGATGGCCCTGACAAGCAAAAGGCGGCCGCCTTGAATCTGATCGCGGCGGCTTACGAAAACGATCAGCAGACGCCCGCAGCGGTTGCGGCCCTGCAAAAGGCCATCGCGCTCGATCCCGCCAACACTGACAATTATCTCGACCTGGCCACCATCAGCTTGGATCACGGGGCCTTCAAGTTGGGCGTGGACGTGCTCAACGCCGGCATTCACGCCTTGCCCGATTCCGAGCGCCTCTATCTTGAGCGCGGCGTTCTCGAGGTGCAGTTGCAGCAGTTCGACGAGGCAAACGCCGATTTCCGCAAAGCCGCGGCCTTGAACCCTCTTCAGAACTACAGCTCCGTGGCGCTGGGAATCTCTTTGCTCCAGGAAAATAAACCGGGTGAGTCCTTACGGGTCGTGAGGCTGCGTCTCGCGAAAGCGCCCGCTGATCCTACCCTCAACTATCTTCTTGCCGAACTCCTCATCCGGAAGGGTGCGCAACCCGGCACGCCTTCTTTTCAGGAAGCAAAGGCTGCCGCGCAGCGTGCCGTGCGCAGCAAACCCGAGTTCACCCTCGCACAAGATGTCCTCACGGAACTCTATCTGCGCGCCGGAAACACGGCTCTTGCGGAGGCGACCGCGCGCCTCGCATTGCAGTCCGACCCCAACGACCAGTCCGCTCTCTACCATCTGATCGTCTGCCTCCGTGGAAGAGGCGAACAAACCGAATTGCCGCAACTCGTGCAGAAACTGGCGGAAGTCACCGCGGGCCTGCGTGAGCAAGAAAAGGCGCAGAACCGGTTCAAGCTGGTTGAGGAAGAGAGTGGCCGAAACTCCCAGAAGGGCGTGGTTCCTTGATGTTGGGCTGCCAGATGTTCCCTGCCGCCGGGCCGAGTGAGCGGAAAATGTCGCTCTGAAACCTTGCGAGGGTTACATGTTACGCGCTCGATCAGGGCTAAAATACAGAGATCGGACGACCATCTGAAATGGTGAGCGGGTAGGCGGACCATGGGTGGTCGCTCGAAATAGTGGGGATGCCGTGAAACGATCGGGAGCCAGCACTCTGGGCCTCTGCGGTTTGGCTGCCGCCACCGCAATGATTCTGCAATTCGGCGCCGTGCGGCGCGGCTCAGGCGCGGCAGGCTTGGCGTTTGCGCGGCAAACGACGAGTGCGCACGCCGCGGAATCCTCTACCTCGACCGGTGCTGATAATCCCAAGCCGGCTGAAATTATGGTTGATTACCCAGAGGACGGCTCGATCTTTCCGCCCGAGATGACACCTCCCACTTTCCTTTGGCGCGATGCTTCGGACGCCGCCTCTGTATGGACAATCGATGTGGCCTTCTCTGACGGCGCGGCCGGAATTCATACGCGGTCAGCAGGCGAGCGCCTGCGCATCGGCGAGATTGACCAGCGCTGTGTCTCCGCGAGCAACGAACCGCCCAAGTTGACGCCCCAGCAAGCTGCGGCACGAACCTGGATTCCGGATACGGCCACATGGGAGGCCATCAAGAAGCACTCGAAAGAACATCCCGCTACCATCACGATCACCGGATTCCACGATGACCATTTGGAACGCCCCATTTCCCTCGGCAAGGTCGTGATGCAAACATCAATGGACCAGGTAGGCGCGCCGATCTTCTACCGCGACGTCCCGTTGATACCCTCGGAACTGGAAGAAGGCGTGATCAAGCCTCTGGCACAAGCTGACCTGCCGCTTCTCTCCTGGCGTCTGCGCAACATCGCCGAACCCCGCAGCCGCCTCCTCCTGACCGGCCTCCACACCTGCGCGAATTGTCATTCGTTTTCCCGCGACGGGAAAACACTGGGCATGGATCTCGACGGTCCCGCCAACGACAAAGGTCTGTACGTTCTTGCCTCCATCAAGCCTGAAATGAGCATCCGTAATCAGGATGTGATCTCCTGGAGTTCTCTCCGGGATGAAACGTCTTCTCCTTCGCGAATCGGTTTTATGTCCCAGGTCTCGCCGGACGGCAAATACGTCCTGACCATGCTGCGAAGTCTGGAAAAAAGGCTCGCCGAAAGCTACTACGTCGTGAACTTCAAGGACTACCGCTTCTTGCAGGTCTTCTATCCGACGCGCGGCGTCCTGGCCTGGTACAACCGGGCGACGGGGCGAAGGCAGACCTTGCCCGGCGCTGATGATCCGCGCTACGTCCAGACCGACGGCGTCTGGAGTCCCGACGGCAAGTACGTGGTTTTTGCACGCGCGGAAGCGCGGCAACCTTACCCCAAGGGCCAAAAGCTTGCCGAACATGCCAACTCTCCCGAAGAAACCCAGATCCAATACGACCTCTACCGAATTCCCTTCAACGACGGGAAAGGCGGCCAGCCGGAGCCAATCGAGGGTGCTTCCTATAACGGCATGAGCAATAGCTTTCCCAAAGTTTCTCCTGATGGCCGCTGGATTGTCTTCGTGAAGTGCCGCAACGCCCAGTTGATGCGGCCCGATAGCCAGCTTTACATCGTGGCCGCCAATGGCGGTGTGGCCCGGCGTATGCGCTGCAACACTTCGTTGATGAACTCCTGGCACAGTTTCTCGCCCAACGGCCGTTGGCTGGTCTTCTCCTCGAAAAGCCGTACGCCTTACACGCAGATGTTTTTGACCCACATCGATGCGCAGGGCAGCGACAGCCCGGCCATCCTGGTCGACAACTCCACAGCCGCTAATCGCGCGGTGAATATTCCCGAATTTGTGAATATCCCCCCAAACGGGATGATGAAGATCGACGTGCCCGCGGCCGAGTCCTACCGGCTCTTCGACGTTGCGTCGGAACTCACAGCCAAAGGACAACTGGAAGCGGCCATCGCAGCCTGGAAAAAGGTTCTGGAGCTGGATCCTCGCAATGCCAAGGCTCACAACAACCTAGGGAACGCCCTGATGTGGCAGGGAAACCTCGCAGAGGGGACGGCCCACTTGCAGAAGGCGCGGGAGATCGATCCCGAATTCAACGAGGTTCAAAGCGATTTCGGTATTGCGTTCTATAATCGCGAACAGTTTCGCGCTGCCATAAAGAAATCGGATTGCGACGCCGCTGCTGCTTTCGGCAACAAGATTCTCGCCGCGGCGCCCGACGACGCCGAAGTCAAAAAGGCCCTTGCAGACTGCGCGCTGAAGCAAAATCGCCAACAGATGCGGGCGGCGCTTGAAAAGTCCGACTGGCCGGCGGCGCTCTCGTTCGCCAACAAGGTACTGGCCCTAGTACCGGGTGATGAGGAGGCGCAAAAGGCTGTGAAGGAGTGCGACTTGGCCGTCGGTCGCCCGCAGTAACCGTGTCCCTGCAGGAGAGCGATCGCGATTTCGCCCTTTCTCAGACGCGAATCTCGCTGTGCTGGCAACGAGGGAGATCCTCTTGCAGCCCAGCGCGTGGCTTTGAGCGGTTCGGTTACGGCTCCTTCGGCTTCTGAATGGTTTGCTGCGTTTGGATAGAAAAGAGCTGGAAGTCGGAGAAGGTATGCTCGGTGATCATGCGGCGCCTGGCATAGTCCGTGTACGCAATGGCGTACTGGGGCAGCCAGATTTCCACATTTTGTGACTGGAATTTCACCGGGGCGTAATTCACTGACACGGCGTTTGCCTGCAAATCAATCAGCATAATTGGTTCCACCAAATTCGTTTCGAGATGCGTCACCTGACCGGAGTCGGCTGCGATCCACGCGCGGCCCTTTAGACTGAGCGGGTAGACTCCTTTTGTGGTTTCCATCTTCGCAGTGCGGGGACGCTTCCCTTTAATTTGGCGAAAGTGAACTACCCAGGCGGGCTGGTTATTCCACTGAGTGGCACCCTCGCAGCGCATTTCATAATCGCTTCGCAGCGCGGGATAAAAGATCAATGCCAAGGTCGGCAGCCCCTTGTCCAAAATAACGCCGAGGCGCGGGTTGGCACGGGGCCCTCACTTCAAGCCGGACTTGCCATCTCCGGAGCGGCCACGGAGAACCTCTCCAATTTATCAGTCAGCTCGCCGATTCTAATGGGCTTCGAGATGTAGTCATCCATCCCAGGGCCAGGCCTCGCTCCCGATCGCCCTGCATGGCCTGGGCGGTCAAGGCGATGATCGGTAAGTGCCTGCCGCTGTTCTGTTCACGGGCACGGAGGGCGGCTGTAGCCTCGAACCCGTCCATCTACGGCATCTGTACGCACGATCATGTTCCCGTGAAATCCGGTTGCAGTCGTTTCTTGCGTCGGCTGGCCATTCGTGCCGCTTGATTGATATTGTGTAGCCGACGCGTCGTATGGTTACAATCGTGGATATCGGCAAGCTCAATGGAAGACGGGAACGAGGGAAGAATCGGGGAACATTAACAATCCCCCCGTGCTCCTGGAGTTTCCTTAGCGCTCCTCGGGATATCCGCTTAGTCCTTGGAATGCAGTGCGAGGTTACATTCGATCTCCACCACCAAACTGCAAGTGGCTCCCGGTTGCCCGAGACTTTCAGCATTTGCTCGTCACTTGGGTGCCAACCCGCGTTCCGCGTGGTACATCTGAACCACTTCTATACTCTTCGTTCTGTGGGAACAACCTGAGGAACATTAGGCGTTTCTGAGTGCTCTAACCGCTCCTGAATGCTCCTGAAAGTGCCTCCTAAGTTCCTGATCTTCCATTGGTCGCAGATTTGCCAAGGTTCAGGCGTGAGTTCGATTCTCATAGGCCGCTCCATTTTCTACCGGAAATTTCCTCAGCCTGCCGAAAAATCCCGCTGAACATTTTTGCGAATTCCCGCTATGATGCCCGCAATTGGGTCCTGCACTCGATGACTGTCTGCCGCATCGCTGTCGGGAGCACCCGGCGGCCAAAACTGAACGCCGTCCAGGAAGCTGCCGCACTCTTCAAGGAAATGATCGCTCCGGAGATGGATTTGGAGATCCAGGGCTATGAAGTGGACAGTGGGGTAGGGCATACGCCGGCTTCGCGGGAAGAATTGATGCGCGGGGCGCGGCAAAGGGCGGAAGCCCTCGTGGAGAAACTGAGGGCCAGCGGTGAGTCCGCCGACTATTTTGCGGGTCTCGAGGGCGGGCTGGATGTAGCCGTGGAGAATGGCCGGCGATGTGTTCTGCTGGAGAGTTGGGCATACGTGACTGACGGACGGCGAGGGCACTTTGGGTGCTCGGGGAGCATTGAAATACCCGAGGCGCTGGCCGAGGACGTGCTATCGAACGGCACGGAACTATCTGATGCTATCGACCGTTTTGCGGGAGCCGTGGGGATTCGAGACGCGCAAGGGGCCTGGGGCGTGCTGTCGGGCGAGCTAATCTCCCGGCAAGAAGCGTTTCGCGTGGCAGTGGTGGCGGCGTTCGCGCCATTCTACAATCAAAGGATGTACGGGAAGGTCTCAGCGGCAGGATGGTGACGCCGCGCAGCGCGTGGTTGGGCCCGGGAGTAAGGAGAAACGACGTGGACATTGTGAAAGGCAACATGGGCTGGATCGAAGTTGTGGTCGGACCGATGTTCTCCGGAAAGAGCGAAGAGCTGATCCGGCGATTGCGGCGCGCCGAGATCGCGCGGCAGCGCGTGCAGATTTTCAAGCCAGTGATCGACTCGCGCTATACCGCGAACGAAATCGTCTCCCACTCCGGACTGGGAATCCCGTCCGACAATGTGAGCAAAGCGTCGGAAATCCTGGAGAAACTGCAGGCGCGCACGGAAGTGGTGGGCATTGATGAGGCGCAGTTCCTGGGGGACGAGGTCGTGGAGGTGTGCACGAAGCTGGCGAACCTTGGGAAACGAGTTATCGTAGCAGGGCTGGATACGGACTATCGCGGCCGCCCCTTTGAACCCATGCCGCGGCTGCTGGCGGTGGCGGAGGAGATCACCAAGCTGCTGGCCATTTGCGTGCGCTGCGGGAATCCGGCGGTGCACACGCAGCGGCTGGTGGACAGCGAAGAATTGATCGTGGTGGGGGCCACGGAGATGTACGAAGCGCGCTGCCGCCGGTGTTTTGAGCCGAATCCGGCGCAAGCCCGCAAGGAAACGGGCCCGGTGATTATTGCGCGGAACCGTGGCGCCGCAAATGGCGCGGCTTAGGATAAACTCGCCTCATACGTTATACGCAATCCATCTCTGTTTTTCAGGACGCACATGCTCATCGAATCGAAGGCTCCAACACGCGTAGACCTGGCCGGGAGCACGCTGGACATCTGGCCGTTGTACCTGTTTCATCCCGGAGCGGTGACGCTGAACGCGGCGATTTCGCGTTACGCGCATTGCGTGATTGAGACGCACACGCCGGCGGATGAGAGCATCAAGCTGGTCTCGCTGGACACCAAGCGCGTGGAGAGTTTTGCATCGTTTGCGAAGCTGGCGCGCGCGAAACGCTTCCGCCTGCCATTGCTGGCCGAGATCGTGAAGTTCTTCCGTCCGGAAGGCGGATTCACGCTGACGACGAATTCGGAGGCTCCGGCAGGTGCGGGCATCGGCGGATCGAGCGCCGTGGCGGTGTCCATCTGCGCGGCGCTGGACCGCTTCACTGGGACGGGCCGCAGCAAGGTGGACTGGATCCACATCAGCCGCGACGCGGAGGCCATTGTCATCCACATTCCCACAGGCATGCAGGATCACTACCCACCGGCGTTCGGTGGCGCGGCGGCCATTGAATTGATCCCCGGCGGCGAGCGCCGCATCGAGCTCAATGTGAATCTGGACGAACTGGAACGCCGCCTGGTGGTGTGCTACACCGGAAAGCCGCGGCAATCGGCCATCAACAATTGGGCGGTATTCAAGGCCCACATCGATAACAAGAAGCCGGTGGTGAATAACCTGGAGCGCATTTCGCAGATCGCGCAAGAAATGCGCGTGGCGCTGGAAGCAGGCAACTGGAGAGAGGCCGGAAGGCTGATGCACAATGAGTGGACCTTCCGCCGCAGGAACCTGCCCACGATTTCCACCGGGACAATCGACCGAATCATAGAGAACTCGCGTCGCAAAGGCGCGCTGGCGGGGAAAGTGTGCGGTGCGGGAGGCGGCGGGTGTATTGTGCTGCTGATCGAGCCGGATGCGCGGGAACGCGTGGAGAAGGCGGTGGAGGAGTCCGGGGGGGAGCTATTGCCGATACAAATTGACCGGCAAGGGGTCACGGTGATAACGCAGTAGTTTTGCGAATCTGCCGCTATCCAATCGGCTTTGTGCATCATAAGATAGGGAGAGAGCACCCTGACGGGTGGCACGATCCCTGTTGCCATGCACTACCTTCTGGCCATTACGATTGCGCTGCTATTATTCGCCGATGCGGATGTGCCCAAGGCCATGTCTCTGCGGAGCGAGCCGCATGCCGCCGCGGAGAACTTTCCGCCGGGCGAGAGCATTCCCCTATTGCCCCTGGTTATGAGCGGCGATGGGCAGGACCAGACGCAGAGCGCGCCCGCTTCCGGCAAGAAAAGCACCACGCTTCAGGAAACCTCGAAACTGGCCCTGATTCGCTACGTCTCCGGCGAATTTACGAAAGCGCGTAAGCCGGTGCCGGGCGGCAAAGAGGGTTTCATCCTCTATACCGATAAGCCCTTCAATCAGGAGAATCTGGATCATGCCGTGGCCAGGCACGGCGCGGCGGTGAACACCGGAGACAACGCTCAGATCACCAATCTGGAGTTTCGTGAACACACCATCGTGGTGGACATCAATGGCGGGGGTCGTCCCAAGAAGCATTGGCGCGACCGCATTCAAATTAGCATGGGCGGCGCACCGGCGCCCGTGGGGCAGCCCACCACCACGGCTCAGGAGAAGGGACCGCCGGGCATCCAGCCCGGGATGGGCGGCACAATCTATGTGCAATTCCCCGAGGCGGTGCCGGATCTCACTCCCGACCAGTTGAAGCTAATTCTTGGGCCGTTCCTGGATTTTTCCAGGGAGCACTCCGCCGCGGTGCACTGGATTGACACGCTGCCGCCGGAAATGAAGAAGGCCATCACGGAGCGCCATGCGATGCTGGGGATGGACCGCGAGGAAGTCGTGGCGGCCATCGGCAAGCCGGACCGCAAAGTGCGCGAGCGCGATGCCAACGGCAACGATACGGAAGACTGGATCTACGGGCATCCCCCAGACAAAACGGTTTTCGTGCGCTTTACGGGTGATCGCGTCACGGCCATCAAGCAGTACCCTCAATAGTGTTGCCGCTTGGGAAAGAGACTAGGACCCCTGAAAGACGAAGAGGTCTTTCGTAGTTTGTGGCAAGTTTCCCGCGCGGGATGTTCCGCGAAAAAGGATCGAGCTGAAGTGCAATACCAAATCGTGGCGAACAATCCGTTTGCGGTGCTGACGGCCATCGTGGCGCCGGCTATTTTGACGAATGCATCCTCGGTGCTGGCGCTGGGAACGAGCAACCGGCTGGGCCGCGTGGTGGACCGCACGCGCGTTGTCGCGGGTGGCGCGGCGGGCAGCGCGCCGGGTTCGGCCACCTATCTGGCCTGGATGAGCCAACTGAAGGCACTGGAACTGCGCGCGCAATTATTACTGAAGGCCCTGCGGATGTTCTATGCCGCGTTGGGATTGTTCGCGGCATCCGCGCTGGTATCGGTGGGCGGGTCAACCGCGGCTTACTACGGGCAGAGAATCCTGTTTGAAGCAGGAGCAGGCCTGGCCATCCTGACCGGCGCGTCGGCAGTGGTGGGGCTGAGCATTGGCTGCACGCTGATGGTGCATGAAACGCGGTTGGCGGTGCAAAGCCTGGAAGAAGAATCGCGGGTACGGATTCAGTCCTATGGGGCGGAGACACCGCAGAAGTAACCTGCGGGAAGGAACGCGGCAGAGATCGTTTCAGGAAGCAAGGCGCTGTAGCCGAAAATACTCATGAGACCCGAGAATGGGCCTCGCTCGGAATCGGAATCCGCAAGACCCAGGTTCCAATAGCGAACCTGGGGCACCCTCCGTGTTTGTTTGATGGGAGCGGGTCGAACAGTTTGTAGCTCCGCTCTATGAAGATTGCTCAAGAAGAAACAGGCAGCAATCCGGGCCGCCCGCCGCAAGTGGCCAATCTGAAGTGCTAAAGTCAAAATCCCCACATGTAAAACCGACGTATGGGGCACCCAATTCCTCCTTAGGGTTTTGCGCCCAGGCCAACCGCCGAAAAGCAGGTCCCTCGCTCCGCTCGGGATGACAACCGGCTACCACCAGCATGCCGGAGTCCGCGGGCGGTTGGTTGTGACCCAGGACACTTCGGTTCGCGTTGACTTTTTCTTATACTACACCTAGCATTTTCTGTTCTACACACGGCGACGTTCGTACTCTATGGGTCGCCGCAATCTACCCCCCACCGGAGGAAGCATGCCAATTAAGGTTGGAATCAACGGCTTTGGCCGCATCGGTCGCAATATCATGCGCACAGCGCTGGATGACAAGGACATTCAGTTCGTAGCCGTGAACGACATCACGGATGCCAAGACCCTCGCGCATCTCTTGAAGTACGACTCGGTCCTTGGGAACCTCCCGCAAACCATCACGCACACGGACGACTCCATCAGCGTGGAAGGCAAGAGCTTTAAGGTATTTAAGGTAAAGGACCCGGCGGAACTCGACTGGGCCAGCGTCGGCGCGCAGATTGTGGTCGAGTCCACAGGATTGTTCACCAAGGGCGCCGATGCCCGGAAGCATATCCGCGGGCCTGTGAAGAAGGTCATTATTACGGCGCCTGCCACGGACCCGGATGCCACGTTTGTGCTGGGTGTGAACGACAAGACTTATGACCCGGCGAAGCACCATGTGGTTTCAAACGCCTCGTGCACCACGAACTGCCTGGCGCCGGTTGCGAAAGTCCTGCAGGACACTTTCAAGATCGTCTGCGGTACGATGACCACGATCCACTCGTATACGAACGACCAGCGGCTGCTGGATTTGCCGCACAAGGACTTGCGGCGCGCACGCGCAGCGACTTTGAGCATGATTCCGAGCACGACGGGAGCGGCGAAGGCGCTGAAGCTGGTCATTCCCGAATTGGACGGCAAGCTGGACGGGTACTCGATGCGCGTGCCCACTCCGAACGTCAGCGTAGTGGACCTGACCGTGTTCGTGGAGAAGCCGGCGACGAAGGACAGCGTGAATGCGGCGCTGAAGGCGGCGGCAGAAGGCCCGATGAAGGGGATTCTTGCCTACACGGAAGAGGAACTCGTCTCGATCGACTTCCGCGGGAATGACAATTCGTCCATCGTGGATGCGGGCTACACCAAGGTTGTTGGCGACAAGTGCGTCAAGGTGCTGGCCTGGTACGACAACGAGTGGGCCTATTCCTGCCGCGTGCGCGATCTGATCAAGCTGCTCGCTGCGAAGCTTTAGAGGCCGTGATTCGTGACTTGTGACCCGTGACTCGCGTGAAAGCGAGTCACGGGTTGCGCTCCGGACCGTGCAATTTCTTTTAAAGTTGCGCCCCAGAAAGCGGTCATACATTGGCAAACCGCTTTAGGATGAGCTTGAAACTTTGGTTCAAAACTGGTTCCTGATATTTGATCTCTGATAACTGATTACTGATAACTGATCACAGAAAGTAGATTCAACATGAACAAACTTACGATTCAAGACCTCGATCTCCGCGGCAAGCGCGTATTTATTCGCGTTGATTTCAATGTGCCGTTGAAGGACGGCGTGGTTACGGACGACACGCGCATCCGCGAAACGCTGCCGACGTTGCGCCTAGCCATACAGAAAGGCGGGCGGCTGGTGCTGGCATCGCATCTTGGGCGGCCCAAGGGCGGGCCGGACCCGAAGTACTCGCTCCTTCCCGTGGCCAAGAAGCTCGAGCAGTTGATTGAAAGGCCGGTGCGCTTCGCGTCGGACTGTGTGGGGCCCGTTCCCGAATCGAAGAGCCACAGCCTGGCAGAGGGCGATATCCTGCTGCTGGAAAACGTGCGCTTCCATCCTGAAGAAGAGAAAAACGATGAAGCGTTTTCCAAGCAACTTGCGGCGCTCTGCGATGGTGTATTCGTCTTGGATGCTTTCGGCTCGGCGCACCGCGCGCACGCTTCCGTCGTGGGCATCACGAAATTCGTGAAGCAGTCGGCGGCGGGACTGCTGATGGAAAAGGAGCTGGCCTACCTCGGCAAGGCCGTCAGCAATCCGACGCGGCCGTTTACCGCGATTCTGGGCGGGGCCAAGGTCAGCGACAAAATTGAAGTGGTCGAGAACCTGATGAAGATTGCCGACGCCATGCTCATCGGCGGCGGCATGGCCTACACCTTTTTGAAGGCGCAGGGATTGCCCATCGGCAAGTCGCTGGTGGAAGAAGACAAGATTGAGCTGGCGAAGAAGATCCTTGCCGACGCCAAGCAGCGGAACTTCAAGTTCCTGCTGCCCAGCGACAACGTAATCGCGCCGGAATTCAAAGCCGACGCGCCGGCAACAATCGTGGATGTTTCCGCGATACCCGCGGACCAGATGGGGCTGGACATCGGCCCGAAAACGATCGCGGCATACAAGGCGGAAATCGCGAAGTCCAAGACCATCGTATGGAACGGCCCGATGGGCGTGTTTGAAATGCCCGCATTTGCCAAAGGCACACTGGAAATCGCCAAGGCCGTAGCCGCGGCAACGACCGCTGGTGCAATCTCCGTTATTGGCGGGGGCGATTCCGTGGCCGCCGTGCATCAGGCGGGCGTCGCAAAACAGATTTCACACATTTCGACCGGAGGCGGCGCCTCGCTGGAGTATCTCGGCGGGCGCAAACTGCCCGGCGTGGAGGCATTGACCAACAAATGACCATCGCAAAACGCCGCCGGGTAATCGCCGGCAACTGGAAGATGTACAAGAATCAGGCGGAGACGCGCGCGTTTTTTGCCGCGTTCCTTCCGCTGGTGGCGGGAGTGAAAGACTGCGACATCGTTGTCGCGCCGCCTTTTACGAATATTCCCGTCGCGGTGGAAGCCACGAAGGGCACGCTAATCGGCATCTCCGCGCAGGACGTGTTCTGGGAGAAGGAAGGCGCTTACACGGGGCAGATCTCGACGGGCATGTTGGTGGAGGCGGGGTGCCGCTATACAATTATCGGCCACTCCGAACGCCGCCAGTTCTTCGGCGAGACCAACGAAACCGTCTTTAAGAAGACCAAAGCCGCTCTGGCTGCGGGACTTACGCCCATCGTGTGCATCGGCGAAATGTTGGCCGACCGCGAGGCCGGCCATACCGAGCGGGTATGCGAGAGCCAGTTCCTGGGCAGCGTGGGCGCGTTGACCCCCGAGGAATTCTCCCGTATTCTGATAGCTTACGAACCGGTCTGGGCGATTGGCACCGGCCGAACAGCTACGCCGGAGATAGCCGCGGCGGTGCATAAATTCGTTCGCCAGTGTGCCGCGGAGAAGTTCTCTGCCAGCCATGCTTCCGCGTTGCGGATTTTGTACGGCGGGAGCGTCAAGCCCGACAATATCAAGGGATTGATGGCGCAAGTGGAACTTGACGGCGCGCTGGTGGGTGGAGCGAGCCTGGACCCGAAGTCGTTCGCAAGCCTGGTGAAGGACTGGCCTCGGTAGAAATTGGCTGGGGGCTGGCTTCAGAGGCTGCGGGAAAATGCCGGAAAGACTTTCTTCAGGGGCTTCCGCCAAAAATCGGCGGACCCGCCTGAGGCGGGCGAAAGCCCATTGGTTATGAGGGGTTTACGCCGGGGCCCTTCGAGGCTCAGGGTGAACTGAAGCCCGGCCTCTTAAAGAAGCGACGTTTAATGGATTGAGGTGCGCGGAATGCCAACTTGGATGAAGTGGACAATTGCATTGCTGATCGGATTTGGGATCATTGCCGCCGGGTTTCACTTTCCGTGGGGCGGGTATATCTTGAAGCCGTTCTTTGTGCTGAATTGCCTGGTGCTGATCATTGTCGTACTGCTGCAAAGCGGCAAGGCGGCGGACCTGGCCGGGGCGTTCGGCGGGGCGGGCAGCCAGACGGCCTTTGGCCCGCGCGGGGCGGCATCCGTGCTATCGCAGGCCACGACGTGGTGCGCGATTATGTTCATGGTCTGTGCGATGGCCATGGTGGTGCGCGTGGATCAAAATGTGGAGCAGGGGGGCCAGGGTGGCTCGATCCTGGAGAAGTACTCAAAGCCCGCGCCCAAGGCGGCGACACCGGCTCCCGTGAAACCGGCTCCAGCGCCGCAACAGCCTGCGGCACCGCAGTCTTCAGCGCCGCAGCCATCGGCTCCCGCGAAGCCGTAACTTTTTGGAGTGTGGCAGCCGGGCTGGCGCTTTTGCGCTCGCAGTTATTGGCAAGGCCGGACGTTTCATTGTGGATTTGGAGTGTCAAAAGCGGGAGCAAGGCTCCCGCACTCCATAACGTGATGCGGCTGCAACTTTTCTCCGTGCCTTGCCGCTTTTGACTGGCGCGGCTACAATAAAGTCTCTTCCATTGTGCGGTCGTGGCGGAACTGGCAGACGCACCAGCTTGAGGGGCTGGCGGTAGCAATACCGTGGTGGTTCGAATCCACTCGACCGCACCATCTCCCATACAAATGGCAGTAATTCCGCAGAAGTTGTTGTGTTCCCAATAAAATTCAATTCCGCTTGTAATGGAAATGTTTCCGGTGGTGAATCGCCGTTTTCCTAATGGCATTTTTCATTATGGGCGGAATTTTGGCGAGGCACGAGACTTCGCAAGCGCTTACGCACCGGCGTGCATGGTCAGCGACAACCCGCATCCGAGGGGAAGGCTACCTCCCGCGCATCAGGGACTTCGACCAGTATTTCCCGGACGAAGAGCTGATTGAATACGTTTCCCCGTAGCATGTCCAAGAGCTCGCGGGAGCTCAGACGGCTGTGGATCTCCAGGCGTTGACCGATCAGCCGGAGGCCGTTCGTTTCCGTCGCGGCCAACGGCTGCCGGATGGCGAACATGGCATAGCGGGTGTCCAGAGAATCGAGGGTCACACTCCCGTCGTCGCGATAGCCATGGACGTCAGCCCCTGGCAAGAGGAGGCGATAGCCTTCGTCAACGGCTCTGAAGTTACAAGGCACCCAAACCTGCTTGCCCCTGACGTACTGCTGGGCGTCAGGGCCATAGCGGCCAAGGGGACCATCCAGCGGGCGGAGAGCCACTGCCAGGCACAGACACAACAGCAGCGCAACGCAGGGGACGCTAGGTCGCGCAAACTCAGGCACGAAGAGTCCAAGGAGTACGAGCATCGCAGTGACACCCAGAAGCAGCCAGTACGTCGCCGGGAACAGCCGGACAACTCCCACGTTGAATTGGAGTCGCAGGGATAAATAGGTCATCGCGGCGATGGCGACCCCCGCGGCTAGGAGGCTGGCCACAAACGCCTTGCGGCTGATGCGGTCCCAGTTGAGGGCACACAGGACCGCCAGCGCCGGCATGGCTGGCAGAAGATAGCGGTTCGACCGCATGCTGGGAAGGCTGAAAAACAAAAACAGGGAGGCGACCCAGATCCAAAGCAGCTTCTCCGCTGCCCCCAATTCGCGCCGCCGCTTGTAAGAAGCCCAAAACAGCGCCATCACCGGAAACACCAGCAAGCCGGCGTTGACCAGATAGCCCAGCGCCAACCCCCAGACACTCGATACTCCCTTCAGGAGCTGGGTCATGTAACCGAGACCCTGTGGATCGAACTTCCCGAGGTTCTCTTTCCAAACGAATTCCTGCATGATCGCCATGGGTTTCGGGTCCAGCAGAAACCACACGCTAAACACCGCGAGGGAAACCGTCGCCATGATGGCGAGCTTCCCAGCGTCCTTGGTCAGAAATGCCCCCACCCTGTACCCTCGATGATCCAGGTACCACCAGGAGAAAGCCAGAATTACTGGAATGACAAGCGCGAACGACTTGTATAGGAGACCAACGCCGAGTCCGAGGCCCAACAAGAGGGGCATGAAGACGCGCGACTCAAGTGCGACTGGCTGCCAGAAAAGGAAAGCAAAGAAAGGCAGGAAGAGCCAGAAGGTCACGGGTGCTTCGGTCAGAAAGGGACGGCCGTACCGGTAGATGTTAAAGAAAGAGAGGAAGGTTAGACACGCCAGGGCGGCGGTCTCCAGCCGGCCCGATACCTTCCAAGCCAGCAGGAACGCCAACCCCGCCGTGAGCAGTGTATAGATGACGCTCGGATACCGCAGCGTCAGCAGACCCCAGTCCTTCGCCCAGCGCGTGGAGGCGATCCCCTGCCAGAACAGCAGCGGCGGCTTGGTGTTGCGCATCTCGTGCAACTGCGACTCGAGGGGCAGCAGATGACCGCTGTACGCCGTGAAACGCGTAATATGCGCGTAGACGTATTCGTCGCCGTTCTTGGGAATGTGCGGACTGTCCAGTGCGTAGAAATACGTGAACACCGCAAGCAGAAGACAAAAGCCATACCAAAGCCGGAGGCGGTAGTGTCCACTATATTTCTCTTGGCTGGCAGACTCTGGGCCGTCGGCAGCAGGATCCATGACACCCTGCGGGTCCCGCGAGCCGGCAATCACCCGCACGCGACGGAAGGGTTTCACCAGAAGAACAAAGGTGGTGGCCAACGCGATCACGGCCAGGAAGGACAGCGGGTAGTAGACGGGAGTAATCAGAACTATCGCGAAGAGGATTTTCATCAGGTTCCAAATTAACACGGCAGTGCATGCTGGACAAAATGGACGAGCATGCGCGATCCTGCCCCACTCAAGGATAGTGCTGCAAAGGTCTCCTCAGAGCAAGGAGCACTTCGTAGCTCCGGCGATTGCCAAGTAAGAATAGAGTCACTTTGCGCCTTCTACCCAGCGCCAGCGTTTGGGCGGCGTTACTCCCAAGTCGCAGTGTCAACCGGGACACTTGACGCTTGGCGAAGGGCGGTCTAGTTTCAAGTTGAAGTATATCAGTACTTGATGAACCAATTGATGAACACTGATTCCACGCCTCTGTTCCAGAACGAACCCGACTATGGCGCCGCCGAAATTCAAGCGAACCTGCGCAAGCTGGAGCGGCGCGACCTGTGGGTGTGGGGCAACGCCGCCATCATCATCCTCAGCCTGACCGCCGCGATCTTTTCTCTTTCTGTGTCCTTCTACCTGAGAGGGGAAAAAACCCTTTTTGGGCTGGACCTGAGGCTTGCGGTGCGCGCCCTGGTGGTACTCGTTCTGGTATTCACGTGCCAGATGATCTACCAGCATCTACGCTTGCGGAAAACCCAGCGCGCGTTGGCCGAACAGCATATCCAAGCGGAAGTTTTCCGGCGGCTGGCGATGTTTGATCCGCTGACGGGCCTGTACAACCGGCGCTTCGCCGAGCAGCGGTTGCGGGCTGAAATTGCGCGGTCGGAACGCCGGGGATTGTCGCTGATCGTTGTGCTGGTGGACCTGAACGATTTCAAGCAGATCAACGATGAGCACGGCCACCTGGCGGGCGATCACGTGCTCAAGGAGTTTGCGAAATACTTGAATCGCTCCACGCGCGGTTCAGACCTGGCGGCGCGCTGGGGCGGGGACGAGTTCATCCTGCTGTTGCTGGATTGCGAAGTGAACCAGTTGTCGCTGATTCTCTCGCGGCTTGACGGCTTGCAGGTCGAGTTCCAGGGGAAAGTCCTGCCCATTACTTTCTCCGTTGGCTGGAAAGCGTATAAGCCCGGCGACCAGTTCGACGAATTGATTGAAGAAGCGGACCGCCATTTGTACACGCACAAGGCGGAGGCGAAAACACCGCGGACGCCCGTGACCATGCCAGTGTAAAGGGTTTTTCTCGCCATAAAACGATTCGCCGGAACACGCTGCCGCCTCGCCTTGCCGGGTGGTCTGTTATTATTTTGGCATGGCCCTGCAACTGTCGGAAATCGAAGCGCGCGTGCTCGGCGCACTTGTCGAGAAAGAAATCACCACGCCGGAGTATTACCCGCTCTCGCTCAACGCGCTGCTGAACGCGTGCAATCAGAAATCGAATCGCGAACCGGTGATGACGCTGGAGGAGGAAGCGGCGCGGCAGGCCTTGCGCTCGCTTTCCGAGCAGGCGCTGGTGCGCTCCGCCAGCAGCGAATCGCGCGTGGCGAAGTTCGAACACCGGCTGAACGAGCTGTACAATTTTCACCGCCACGAAATCGCGGTTTTGTGCGTGCTGCTGCTGCGCGGGCCGCAGACGCCGGGCGAGTTGCGCACGCGATGCGAACGGCTGTACGCATTCGAGGATCTGGATGCCGTGCATGCCGCGTTGAATCTGCTGATGCGCCGCGAGCCGCCGATGGCAAAGGTGCTGCCCCGGCAGCCGGGCACAAAGGAATCGCGCTATATGCATCTGCTTTGCGGCGACGCCTTGCCCGCCACTTTTCATGCCGCGCTAAGCGGGGCGGCAACAGAACCGGCGGAAGTGGCGGGGCCGGCGGCGCGACCTCCCTCATCGGCGGATGGAGAGCGAATCAAACTGCTGGAAGAGGAAGTAATCGAACTTCGAAGGGAAATCGAGACCCTGCGCCAGCAGTTCGCCAGTTTCCAGAAGCAGTTTCAGTAAAAAGACCTGGGCCTCACCGCTTCCGGAAGACGCCGTGGACCACGGCGGCGCGGCCTCGGTGCATGCGGCCTTCATCCAAATCGGTCTTCACCTCCAGCAATTCCAGCGCTTCGGTCGCCGCGAAATCCTTTTGCAAAATCTCCGTGGTGTAAAGCAGCTCCAGTTGTTTCGGTCCACCGGAGGAATGCTGGAGTTGCGCGGGAGTGAAGGCTTCGAGGATCAGCAATCCGCCTCGTTTCAGTGCGCCTAACATCTGCGCATGAATTTGCGGGCGAAGATCGGGCGGGAGATGCAGAAAAATGGAGGCAACCGCATCAAACTCGCCAACCGGCCAGTTCCAAGCGGCAAGGTCAGCCTCTTCGATGGACATCGTCAGGCCAGCCGCTTGCGCCGACTTGCGGGCGCGCTCTACGCCGATGGGAGAAAGATCAACGGTGGTGACGCGAAAACCCTGTCTGGCGAGCCAGATGCCGTTGCGGCCATAGCCATCGCCGGGAACAAGAATCTTGCAGCCGGGAGTGAGGCGGTGAGCTTGCGCGCACAAATAGGCGTTAGGGTGTTCGCCGTACACAGGCTCGGCCTGCGCGAAACGTTCGTCCCACATTTTCTGCGGATTGTTCCACTTGTCGTTCGCCATATTTCCGTGCCTCGCTTCATCATACTTCCAGAACGGCCGAGTGCGCGCCTTCAGCGAAACCGGCGAAAGGCCAGTTTCCGATTATGCGACACAGGAGTTAGCCCCCTCTACTGAGTCTCAGTGCTGGTCACAACGTGATTTCCCAGCATCTATTCGGCTGACATATTCGTTGTGTCGAGGGAAGGAGAGGCGTACGATGTGTCCAAATCGGAAATCCCGGTAGGCCATGTGACAACCGTTAGAGACGCGAGGAAGGCCAGCGTGGTGCTCGCCGTCTTCTTCGATTTAGAGAAGGCCGTCCGCGTTTGCTAGACGGTGGGTCTTATCCCCATGTTTCCAGGAGTTGAAGCTAGGCCAACCGGAGAGAAAGGATCCAGGTCATGCATAATCTGATCTTGGTTCTCATTATCCTGGCAGCAGTGCTGTTTGTGATCGCTGCGCTTTCGCGGTTCCTCAAATTTCAGATCCTGGGCCATGAGCCGACGATTTGGTGGCGCGGCTCAATGGGATTGTTGGCGTTCAGCATCGCGTTCCTACTCTGTCAAATCCTTAAGCACATGCCGCCGCGCTGAAGGTAGCGCCCATTAGACGAGGTGAACAGGCGGCCCCGTTCGCCTCCGCTACTACTTCCGCGGGACGATGTAGCCCGTAAGAGGCAGGGGGTTTTTGTGCGTGGAAACAGGCCGCTTGCTTTTGCCAGAACCTTGGCTGCCGGGCGGGATGACTTGCGACAAGGCGATTCATTCGCATCATTACCACGCAATTCCAAACCTGCAATTGTTGAGCATTGACGGATACAGGCAAACTTGCGGCTTTTTGTGTTATCGTCC
>Ga0074045_10000564_pt1 | contig 36144 bp, 30 predicted proteins | sample BogForMeECP23OM2_FD_94442 | JGI IMG/M metagenome (GOLD analysis project Ga0074045, IMG submission 94442) | Bog forest soil microbial communities from Calvert Island, British Columbia, Canada - Bog Forest MetaG ECP23OM2 | ecosystem: Environmental > Terrestrial > Soil > Wetlands ...
GACGTTGAACAAGAACCAACCGATATTCGGATCTTGCTGAGGAGCAAAAAGTTTCTCTTTTGCGCCGTCCTTGCAGATGCCCACTGCATCTGAATACGGCTGGAAACGCACGACTTGGTTGTGCGGCAATCGGAAGTTGACACCTTTCTCGGTTCCGCCGAAATATATGGCACGCGTGGTCATCAGGAGATATCCGTAATCTACTTCTTGCAGGGATGTCGACTGTTCCCTGTGCCCACGCATCCCGCCAAAATGATAATAGAGTCCGCTGGCGACTCTGATACTTACTCCGCTGTATCCCCCAACGTAAGTGCTTCTTGTCTGCTCCTCGCTAAGTAAAACGTTCGCGATCCCGATGACCGGCACTTCTCCGGGTTGAAGATTGAACTGAATCGGCCCTTTGTACGGCTCAATTTGATCGTGGAGCACCACCATATCCGCCAGCTAAGGAACAACGCTCTGAGTCCGGCCGTCCCTGATATGTCATCTTGCGTTAACCCCGCCGCCTGGGAAATGCCCAGGATCGCTGAACCTTCATGCTCGCTAAGCGGCTGCGCTATGCCTCGCTTTTCTGCCCCTCGACTCCAGCCTTCTTTGATCGCTGGCAGCACTTGTTCCCGGGGAATGACCGCATAGGCAATTATTTTGTCCAGTTGCGTTCTGATTTCGCCATACTGCTCGCCTTGGGCGATTCCGTATGCCATGCACGCCTTCAGAGCTTCGATCGCCTGGTTCGACTTTTGAATACAACTTTCGTGTGCTTCGTTGAACCAGCCTGCGTTTTGACCGCAATACCGACAGAAGCTCACACCACGATGATGTTGTGTCGCAGGAGGCAAGACAAGCCTACGAAGGCAGACAATACGAAGGTGGACAACTGGGGCCGATGACAGGTCAGCCAAGTCGTCCGTCTCAAGACTTGCCCCGCTTCGGAGTAAAATAGCTTGCGGTGCCTAACCATGAAAAACTCCGATATGTCTCGCCCGCTCTATGAAGTTGATCCTGAGATTTCGAACGCTATCGACAACGAAGTTCGCCGCCAGCATGAAGGGCTGGAGCTGATTGCTTCGGAAAACTTTGTCAGCGAGGCGGTGCTGGAGGCTGCCGGGTCCGTGTTTACCAACAAGTATGCGGAAGGGTATCCCGGCAAGCGGTATTACGGCGGATGCGAGTTTACCGATGTGGTCGAAAATCTGGCGCGCGAGCGGGTCAAGAAACTTTTTGGCGCGGAGCATGCCAACGTGCAGCCGCACTCGGGATCGCAGGCCAATCAAGCCGCTTACGCGGCGGTGCTGCAGCCTGGCGACACGATTCTTGGCTTGAATCTGGCTCATGGCGGGCACCTTACGCATGGGCATCCTCTGAATTTTTCGGGCAAGACTTACAAGATCGTTCCGTACGGCGTGACCTTGGAAACCGAGACGATCGATTATGACGACCTGGAAAAGATCGCTACGGCGGAGCGTCCGAAGCTGATTATTGGCGGCGGCAGCGCTTATCCGCGGATTATTGATTTTGCGCGCATGCGTCAGATTGCGGACAAAGTTGGCGCACTCTATCTGGTCGATATGGCGCACTTCGCGGGACTGGTGGCGGGCGGAGCGCATCCATCGCCGGTACCGCACGCGCAGATCGTGACTTCGACCACGCACAAGACGCTGCGCGGGCCGCGCTCGGGCATGATTCTGAGCAAGCAGGAATTTGCGAAGGAAATCGATAAGACGGTCTTCCCCGGAATGCAGGGAGGGCCGCTGGTGCACATTATTGCCGCCAAGGCGGTGTGCTTCCTCGAAGCGTCGCAACCTAGCTTCCGCGAGTACGCGCGGCAGGTTGTGGCCAATGCGAAGGTGATGGCCGAAACGCTGGCGGCCGATGGCTATCGCATCGTGTCCGGCGGAACGGACACGCACCTCATGCTGGTGGATGTGTTCGCGAAAGGCATGCTGGGGAGCGAAGCGGAGAAAGCTCTTGGTGAGGCCGGGATTACGGTGAATAAGAACGCGATTCCGTTTGATGTGAATCCGCCGATGAAGCCTAGCGGCATTCGCATTGGTACGCCGGCGGTGACTACGCGCGGCATGAAAGAATCGGAGATGCGGCAGATTTCGCACTGGATCGCGGAGGCGCTTGATCATCGGACGGACGCTGCGGTGCTGGGGAAAATCCGCAAGCAGGTGCTGGGGATGGCGGAGGAGTTTCCGCTATATGCCGAGCGACGCGCGCGGGCGCAAGCGGAGGTCAGGGCGTAACGGTCTTACAATTTGTCATCCTCGCGCAGCGAAGGGTCCCTACGCGCACGGGAATGTGCCGGGGGTAGGGGTCCTTCGACTCCGCAGAATGATCCGCTTCGCGAATCGTTCTGCTGCGCTCAGGATGACAAATCTATCTATTACCCTGCGCTCAGGATGGCAAATCTATCTATTACCCTGCGCTCAGGATGGCAAATCTATCAATCATCCGCGAATTCCCTGTGTTCCTCTGTGGTCTCTGTGGTTAAATTCCATTCGTGAAAGTAGCCATCGACATCCGTCGCATGACGGAATTCGGGGTTGGCACCTATATAAGGAACGTGGTCCGAACGCTGGCGCGCCTGGACCGCGAGAGCAAATATTTCCTGATTGGATCGTCGGACAGGGTGGCGGAGTGTGGGGCGCTGCCGTCGAACTTCCACGCAGTGGCGCTGGCCGAGGGCGATGACACGCTGCGAGGGACCCTCGATTTCCGGGCGATCGTGCGGCGCCTGAAGTGCGATCTGGTTCACATTCCGCATCTGTTCTGGATTCCGCGGGGGCTCGGTTGTCCTTACGTTCTGACCGTGCACGACCTGCTGGAGCACATGTATGGATCACGCGACGCCTCCAGTTTGCGGCGCAGCCTGCACTTTTACCTGACGCGGCGCGTGTTGCGCAAGGCGGCGCGCGTGATCGCGGTTTCACAATTCACCAAGAATGAAATCGAAAAATTGCTGGCCATTCCTGACGACCACGTCGAGGTCGTATACAACGCCATTGACGAACGCTTTCTGCGCGGCCATGCCACCGAAGCGGATCGCGAATTGATTGCCCAACGCTATCTGGTGAACTATCCGTTCATTCTTTATGCGGGCGCGATCCGGCCACACAAGAATGTGGTGCGCATCATCGAAGCGTTTTCGTCGCTGAAGAACGAACTACTGAAGGAGCAGCAGTTTCCGGACCTGAAACTGATCATCATCGGAGACGATCTCTCGAGCCATCCCCGACTGCGACGCACGGTGGTGCGTAGCGGAGTGCAGAATGATGTGCGTTTTCTCGGATTCGTGCCCATCGAAGTGCTGCGCATTTTTTATGATGTCGCCGAGATCTTTGTATTTCCATCGCTCTATGAAGGATTTGGACTGCCGCCGCTCGAAGCCATGGCCCACGGAACTCCGGTGGTCACTTCGAACACTTCGAGCCTGCCGGAAGTGGCGGGGAATGCGGCGTTGCTGGTGAACCCGGAAAACGTGTTCGAGATTCGACGAGCGTTGCAGCGCGTGCTCCTTGATCCGGCTATGCGCACACAGATGAAACAACGCGGCTATGAACAAGCGCAGCGATTTTCTTGGACTGCTTCGGTGTCAAGAATCCTTGAGATTTATCGAGAAGTGGCGGGCGAACATGCTGCCCGCGGTGTTGCCGCGGACTGAGGCCGCTCCCGTATAATAAAGAATTCCACGATGAATCGCAGCGCTGCGCGCAATCTCGAGCCACCGACAATTGAGACCGAGATCCATCCGGCATTGGCGCCGAGGACAACGACACTTCCGACAGCAAATTGTCCGACAATAACGCGTCCGAACCGGTTGCTTTCGGACTGGCGGATTTCGGTGCTGGCATTGATTTCGCTGTGGGCGGTCATCTATATGGCCGGACTCTCGCGACCCGCTTTACTCGATGATGCGGATACAGTTCATGCCGAGGCGGCGCGGGAAATGGTGCAACGGCATGACTGGGTGACGTTGTACGCCAATGGCATCCGCTATCTGGAAAAAGCTCCGCTGATGTATTGGGGCGTGGCCGCGAGCTACACGCTGTTTGGCGTCAGCGAGTGGAGCACGCGGCTGCCGCTGATGCTGGGCGTGTTGGCGATGATTCTCTCCACGTACGGTTTGGGGCGCTGGGCCTTGGGCAGCGAAGGCGGCTTCGATTCCGGCCTGGTGCTGGCAAGCGCGCTTGGGCCTTTTCTTTTTACGCGCTTCCTGATTCCAGACGTGGCGGTAGGTCTGTGGCTTACCCTGACGTTCTGGCTTTTTCTGGTGTCGTTAGAACAACCGCAACCGACACGCTGGACCTGTTGGGGGCTCGCCGCGGTATGTGCGCTCAACGTGTTGACCAAGGGACTGATCGGTCTTGTGTTTCCCATAGGAGCGATCGGGCTTTACCTGCTGCTGACGGGGAATTTGCGGCACTTGCTCAAGCTGCGTTTGGTTTCAAGCACGCTCGTGTTTCTGGCCATCGCCGCGCCGTGGCATATTCTGGCGGCGCTGCGAAATCCGACGCAGGGGAATGTGCGCGGATTTCTGTGGTTTTACTTTGTCAATGAGCACATCCTGCGTTTCCTGAACCGGCGCGTGCCGCGCGATTATGACACGGTTCCGCTGCTGCTGTTCTGGGCGCTGCTGGTTTTGTGGCTGATTCCATGGACCGTGTTTCTTCCGCAGTCGCTGCAGGAGGTGCCGCGGCGGTGGCGCGAGTTCCGCACGCAGATGACGCGACGGCAGCGCGCGTATTTGATGTTTTTCTTGTGGAACATCGTGATCGTGGGTTTCTTCAGCCTCTCGACGCGGCAGGAATACTACACGATCCCGGCGATTCCGGGGTTGGCATTGCTGGTGGGCGGGTGGCTGCAGCGGGAGAGAGCATCGGCTGCGGAAAGCCGCGAACGGCGCAACGGGCGGATTTCGTCGGCGGTGTTGCTTGCGTTCGGCGTCAGCATCGCGGTGGTCGGTTTCTCGTTGCTCTTTTTTTCGAAGGCACCCGCTCCAGGCACGGACCTCTCGGACCTGCTGCGGAAGAATCCGCGGGACTATGCGCTCTCCTTTGGGCACTTTCTGGATTTGACGCCGCAGACGATGGGGGCATTCCGGGTGCCGTTGTTCGGTTTTTCACTCGCGTTTTTGCTGGGCACTCTCGCTAACTGGATTTTGCGCCGTCGCGGAAGGGCGGGGGCGGGGAATGTCGCGCTGGTAGCGATGATGGTGGTCGTGCTGGCATGCGTACGGATTGCGTTTGGCATCTTCTCGCCGATACTTTCTTCGAAAGATCTGGCGATGGCAATACGCGAGCAGTACAAGCCGGGCGATCAGATCGTCGTGATAGGGCTGTATGAGAATGCGTCCACGCTGAATTTCTACACAGGGATCCCGTTGCACAGTTTGCGCGAGCCGGGCGGAAACATGTGGTACGGCACGCAATTTCCGGGAGCGCCGAGAGTCTTCGAGACACAGGCATCGTTTGTCGAGATGTGGAATGGTGAGCACCGCGTTTTTTTGTGGGCAGAAGAGGATGATCCGCCGGCGCTTCGGGGACTGATGCGCTATGTAGTTGCGCGCCGCGGCGGCAAGACTATTTTTTCTAATCAGCCGACAACTTCTTAGGTCAGAGGTCAGAGGTTAGATTGCAAAGGTCTACCTCTCTAACCTCTAACCTCTAACCTCTAACCTACTCTCGGCTCAGGCGGCCATCTTTCAGATCGAAGACATCGCCTCGCCAGTGGATGCGGTTGCCCATAAGACCTGCGGCCCAGATGATGGGTGCCACAAGGTCTCGCAAGAGAATGTTGCGGAACCCATCATGATGGAAAATCCGGAAGTCGCGCAGCACAACCACCGCGGCAATCGCCCCGGTCGCCAGCCGGGCGGCCAGCGTCAGCATGAATAATGCGCCGGCCCACGGCGCCAGGTGAGCCGCCAGTAACATTGCCAAGGCCCACGGCAAACCAAAGGTGAAAAGCAATCCGGCGTATCCCCAACGGCGGGCGTCGCGAATGGTTCGGGACCAGCGCAGTTGATGGCGGAAAAACTGCCGCAGCGTATAAGCGGGCAGAAATGTGACGACGGTTGCGGCGCTCAGTTCGATTCGCTTTCCGTTGGCGGCAATGCGCCGGCCGAGTTCATAGTCGTCGGCGAGATAGTCGATCAGTGCTTCGAAGCCGCCGATAGCTTCGAGGTCGCGGCGACGGAACGCCAACGTCGAACCTAATCCAAAGTGCAATCCTTTCTCGAGAAACCTTGCGCTTAGAACTCCGGGCACAAAGTCGGTGCCAATGCCCAGCGCTTCCAGGCGTGAGCCGAGGGTGGGGGCAGCGCATCCACGATAAAGACAGGTCACAAGTCCGACAGAAGCATCAGCGAACGGCGCGATCACCTTGCGCAAATAATCCGACGGGACACGAACGTCGCTGTCATTCACGAGGAGAAGTTCGTAGCGTGCGGCGGGAAGCATCTGTACCAGGTTGCTGACTTTGATATTCGTCCCCAGAACGCGATCACACATGATCAGTTCAATCGGAAGGTGGGGATACTTTGCTTTTAGCTTACGCACGATTTCGATGGCGGGATCGCTGGGATCGCTGACTCCGAAGATCAATTGGTATTGGGGATATTCCTGTTCACAATGAGTGCAAAAGCTCTCCCACATTCCGGGATCGACACCTTTCAAGGGCTTGAGGATGGAAACGGGAGGTAACTCGCTTTCGGGCAATGGATCCTGCTTGAGTTTCTTGCGTCTGTCGGCGAGGAAGCTGGCCAGGGAGAGAGCGCACAGGAAATAGAAAAACAAACAGCAGATAGTTCCAATCACAGCCACAGCTTCGAGTATTGCTCTTGCTGTCAATGGTGGCATTAACAGTATGTTACTCGTAGCGCAGCGACTCAATCGGATCGAGATTGGCGGCTTTCCACGCGGGATAAATTCCAAAGACCAGTCCGACCGCGGCTGAGGCGACAAAAGCGAAAATCGACCAATCCACGGACATGGTGGCCGGAAGCGATGGAAACGCGACCGGGACGATCGCAGTGATTAGAGCGCCCAGGGCCAGTCCGATCACTCCGCCGACGGCCGTGAGCATGACGGCTTCGAGGGTGAACTGCACGAGGATGTCGCGTTTGCGGGCTCCCATGGCTTTGCGCACTCCGATTTCGCGCGTGCGCTCGGTCACCGAAACCAGCATGATGTTCATGACTCCGACGCCGCCAACGATCAAGCCGACACTCGAGACCGCGAACATGAAGATGAAAATCATGCCCGTGATCTGATTCCACACGTCGGAAATCGAGTCTTGTGTGAAGATGGCGAAGTTATCCGGCTTGTCGGTGGGGACCTTCCGGCGGCGGCGAAGCAGTTCGCGCATTTCGTCCATGGCTTTGGGCATGTCGTCGTGCGAGGTGGCCTTGACCATGATCCAGTATTGCTTCAGTTCGGGATGCAACTTGCGGAAAGTGGTCAGCGGGAATGAGACTTTGTTGTCATCGGGATTTTTTCCTCCGCCGAACACACTCTTCCGGATCTTCTCCACACCGATCACGGTAAACAACTGGCCTTCGATGTTCAGTTCCTTGCCGAGCGGCTGCTCACTCGGGAAAAGTTCTTGCGCGGTATCGTGGCCGAGAACAATAACCGGAGCGCGGCGCTCTTCATCGATATCGCTGAACCAGCGGCCGGAGTCGAGCGAGATGTCAATGACATCCTTGTAGGAACTGCTGTCGCCTTCAAGAATGGTCTGCTTAGCCTTGCGGTCCTTGTATTTGACGGAGTAAGTGCCAACGCCGAGTTCCGGCCGCACGTATTGCACGACGGCGCTGACGGCTTTCACGTGCGGCAGATCCTGCATGGCCATGGCGTCGTCGAAGGTCAGTTCCTTGCGAGTACGCATCTCTTCTGTCGGGCGTCCGAAGGTGAAGGGCTCAAGGTGAAAAGCGAAAATGATATTGGAACCGAGGCTGGTGATGACCTGGCTTACGTTGTCATTCAGGCCGCGCACGATCGACGAAATTCCGATAACGACGGCGACTCCAATCACGATGCCGAGCACGGTCAACGACGAGCGCATTTTGTTGCTGCGGATTGTCTCGACCGCCATTTTCAGGCCTTCGCCGAATTCGCCTTTGACTAGCATTGGTTCACAACCTATTCACCGTCGAGACGCGGAGTGCGCCGAGAAAATGTATTTCTTAAGCCTTTCTTACGTTTCAAACCGCAACGCAGTGATGGGGTCCAGCACAGCCGCTCGTTTCGCGGGATAGACGCCGAAAAAAATACCCACGCTCGCCGCCACCAGCACTCCCGCCACGACTGCCCAGAGTTTGATGGTTGAGGGCATGCCGATGGCGAGCGTGACGCCCTTGGCGACGGTAATGCCGAAGAGCACGCCGATCGCGCCGCCGAGCAGAGCCAGGGCGACGGACTCGATCAGAAACTGTAGCAGGATGTCGCTCCGGCGCGCGCCCATGGCTTTGCGGATGCCAATCTCCCGCGTCCGCTCCGTCACCGAAACCAGCATGATGTTCATGATCACGATGCCGCCGACGACCAGCGAGATGGCAGCGATTCCAATCATGGCGTAAAAGAAGGTGCCGCTGAAGTTCGACCAGATACTCAGCAGGCTATCGTTGGTCTCGATGTCGAAATTATCCTCGTCGCCGGGGTGGACGTGGCGGCGGGCACGCAGGACGGCACGCGTTTCGTCCATCGCTTCCTCGAATCCGGCGCCGCTAGCCGCCGCCTTGCCCGAAATTCGGACACTGGTATGAGAACCATTCTGCTTTTGGAACGCGGTGATGGGCATGATCGCATAGTTATCCATGCTCTGGCCAAGCGTCTTGCCTTTGCGTTTGCCGACGCCGATCACACGATAGACCCAGCCGTCGATACGGACTTCCTTGTCAATCGGATCCATGCCGGGCATCAGGTTATCCACGATGTCTGGTCCGACGACGACCACGGCCGACTTGTTACGCACATCGACATCGTTGATCATGCGCCCGGCGGTGAGGTCGATATCGAGAATCGGCACCATCGAGGGCGTCATACCCCGAACGATGGTATCGCTGATGGACTGCTCGGCGTACTTAACATGTCCGCTGTCGTTGCGCAGCTGGACTCCAACCCATTCGCAATGCTTGCAGGCTGCGAGGACGGCTTCATAATCCTCCGTCGTCAGATCTTTGCGTTTTTCACCCTCGAGAAATTTGTCGATGTTGGTGACGGCGGGTGAAACTTTGAACACGATGAAAACGTCGGCGCCGAGATTGAAAATCTTCGTGGCCACGTAGCCATTGATGCCGTTGACGAAAGTGACCACGGCAATCACGGCGGCAACTCCAATTACTACGCCAAGCAAGGTGAGCGCGGAGCGCAGTTTGTTCGCCCACAACGACAGGAACGCGATCTTGATGGCCTCGGTGATATTCATTAGTCGACGACCTGCGCTTTCGACCGCAGTTGCGTCTCAACGCAATTCCGGACTGCGGAAGCAGGGCTTCTCCAAATGAGTTTAGCAGGACGAGGCGGACGGGGCCGCGCAGGCAGGGTTCACAGTGTGAGGGCGTTATGTGGAGCGACGGGTGTCTCGCTGATCCAGTCGGGCAGCGGGGCGGGGACGCCCGGCTCTCCACTAGCAACCCTCATACCCTGCCAGAAGCAAGACGCATCGAGAGTGTTACGGAAACGAGTGCCGCCAGCAGAGCCAGTGCGGTCCAAATCGCCGCAGACTCGATGCCCCCATGGAAGATGGGCGGCATCGCCGGCGGTAAGGACGACGGCAAGAGCGCGGAAAACTGTGGAGCTGCCGCTTTGCCCGCCTGCGCAATGGCCACAACTACAGCATTGAGAACCAGTGCCAGCGCGAAGCCCGCGGCGACGAGGCCGGGCAAAGCGCGCTTCCAGGGGAACGGGATCGGCGGCGGTGCCGCAGCTTCGCGGCGAACTGCATCCATGACAGAAACGGTAAAGCCCGACGACGGGAGAATTTCATCCTCACGCGAAAGAATGCGATTAATCTCGCCCTCGTCGTTTCCCATCAATCGTCCAATCAGGCGTTTCATCAAGCCTCCTTCAGGCGCGGAACAGCCAACAACTGCGGAAGTTTACTGCGCAAGATTTCCCGTCCGCGAAATAATCTCGCCTTGACCGTACCCTCTGGTAGGCCGAGGCTTCGCGCCGCGGTGGCGACGTCCATGTCGTGAAAGTAAAAAAGAATCAGTGCCTCGCGGTATTTTGCCGGCAGAGCGAGAACCGCGCGCCGCACCGCCAAATCCCGATCATGATCTTCGAGGCCTCCATCGGAGGCGCGCGCGTCCGGCGGCTCGGCAATGTCGTCGAGCGAAACAGACATAGCTCGTGCCGGTATGCGGCGCAGCTCCGAACGATAGAGGTTGGTTGCCAGCGCGAAGAGCCAAGTGGAAAGAACCGCATCCCTGCGCCACTGGCTGAGCGCGCGGTAGGCGCGCAGAAAAGCCTCCTGAGCCATCTCCTCAGCGCGGCCACGATCGTGGCAGAAGCGGTAGGCCAGGTTGATCAGCGGCCCCTGCCAACGACTGACGATTCCTTCAAAGGCGGAAACGTCGCCCGCCAGCACTTTTTCGACATCGGCCTGATCGTCGCTGGCGCTCACGTCATTCTCACGCTGGACTCTGCCTCAAGGGGTAGGACACATCGCCGTTGCAGCCGGTTGCATTATTTTAAAAAATGGCACCGGGACGAAAAAAGTGCAACCGGAACTGCGGGAGGCTGGTCCTACTGATCGAAAGCAGCCTCACGAAAGCAGAAGAACTTCAAGGAGCTGACAATGGCATTCGATGTGGATGGCAACAGCGTCGCGGTTGTAGCAGTCGCGATTCCCGTCATAGGAAGCATTGCACTATTCTCTTTCCTGTCCGTCGCCGCATGGTCCGATGCGCGCCGCAAAGAGAGAGAAGAATACTACAGAAGCGAAACGCTGAAAAAAATCGCGGAGAGCTCAGGCGAGGGTGCCAAGGCCGCGATTGAACTAATGCGGGAACAGAATAAGAACATTACAAAACGCCGCCTCGAAGGCATGAAGCTAGGCGGATTGATCACCGCCGTCGTCGGTATCGGTGTAATGGCGCTTCTGCGTGGGCTGGTGAGCGACGAGCCGGTCTATCTCGCCGGATTGATTCCGTTGCTGGTTGGCTTGGCCGTGCTGACATACACGTTCCTTCTCGCGCCCAAAGAGGTGGAGTGAGAGAACGCGCCATCGGGTGGGCAGCGTACTGCGGCATTCTCTGACTGCGCCAGCCGCCTTGCACGATCCGCCTGCACTATCGCCTGCACTATAATGGATGGGTTGGCAGCCGGACCGGACGGTCGCTCGCCGCAAGGTGGGAGGAAAGTCCGAACTCCGCAGAGCAGTGTGCCGGATAACGTCCGGGAGGGCCGGTTCAAGCCGGTTCGACGGAAAGTGCCACAGAAAACATACCGCCCGGGCCGCAAGGCCCAGGTAAGGGTGAAAAGGTGCGGTAAGAGCGCACCGCCGGCGCAGTAATGCGGCGGGCAGGGCAAACCCCACACGGAGCAAGACCAAATAGGGAGGGATTTCCTGGTAAGCCTTCGGGCTTTGCCGGTAACGCGTGCTGGCTCGGCGCGCCACAACCTCCGGGTAGGTCGCTTGAGCCCCGCAGCAATGCGTGGCCCAGAGGAATGACCGTCCCGCAGCATTCATGTTGCGGACAGAATTCGGCTTACAGGTCCGGCTGCCACAAAGCACTGGAGGGGAGGGGTCCCTCGGCTGCGCTCGGGATTTCGGCAACGGGCTCCCGCTCCTCCACCCCGCCACGCGAAAACCGCGCGTGTCGGGGACCCCGGCTTCGCTCACGCCCGTTTAGCGCCTCAACTTACAGGTCCGGCTGCTAAACTTTCTCCTGCACATGTCTGATCGGGTAAAAATAAGGAACGCAGCCGACACTTTCAAGCAATTCGTACTTGCCATCAATAATCACGACGTAAAATCCTTGACGGCGCTGATGACGACCGATCATCTCTTCGTTGACTCGGTGGGGAACCGGGTACACAGCGCTACATCGATGGCGGCTGGATGGCACGGCTACTTCGCGATGTGTCCGGACTATTGGATTCACACCGACTGTTTGTTGGTGGAAGACAGCCTGGTGTTAGCGGTGGGGGAGGCAGGCGGGACTATAGACGGCGCGTCATGGCGGACGCCCGCGGCTTGGAAGGCGGTCATTCGTGGCGGCAAGGTGATGGAGTGGCGTGTGTTTGCGGACAACAAGCCGGTTTACGAGATCCTGGCGGGGCGGCAGCAGTAGCGCTCCGAATGGTCCTCATCCTCATCCTTATCCTCATCCTATGACTATGTCCTCTGAAACCGACTACAAGCAGATAAGTCCCAACCCAGGCCTTTGCCAGAACTGCCAGCATGCGCGCCGTGTCGAGTCCGATCGCGGGGCGCTTTTCTTTATGTGCGAACTCTCGTTTGAGGACTCGCGGTTTGCCAAGTATCCTCGACTGCCAGTATTGGATTGCAGCGGCTATCGCCCCGAGTAGTGGCGATGTCTTTCAGGGGAGTGCCGGTCGTTCTTATAACACAAGGTTTCTGACGCAAGGTCATGACGCAAGCTTAAGAGGGTAACTTGCGGGCTATCACTTGGGTAACCTCGTCATTTGGCCCCCTTCGCAACTAATCTGTCGTCGGGGGGTTTCCATCCACATGAACAACAAATTGACCAACTCACTGTTAATCCTGGCAGTCGGGGGACTTATGCTTGCAGGTTCCGCTTCTGCTCAAACCTCAACTTCGGGCGCCGGCCCTGGCGTTGTCGATCCTGGCCATCCGCGCGTTAATCAAGTAAACAGCCGTGAGGAAAACCAGCAACAACGCATTGGCAATGGCGTTAAAAACGGGACGTTGACCCCGGGGCAAACCGCCAATCTCGAGAAGCGCGAGGCCAGTGTGCAGAACCGTGAACAGAGAGACATGGCGAAGAACAACGGCCATCTCACCAAGGCCGAGCAGAGAGGGATCAATCGCCAGCAGAACCGGATCAGCAGGAGCATCGCCAAGGACAAGGCAGAGAACAAGTAATCCGGCGATACGGCGCACGATTAAAACGAGAGGACAGCCGCAGACTTGCTGCGGCTTTTCTTTTGCCAAACTCGCTGCTGCGGCCGCAGCTATTTCTTCAGCGTCCGCAGGTATTTGACCACGTCGCCAATCTGCTGTTTCGAGAGTTTGCGATCATAGGCAGGCATTCCCTTTTTGCCCTTGGCGGTAATGGCGAAGAGCTCTTCATCCGATTGTTTCTGCACTTCGGGCGAAGCGAGTGGGCGCAGATTCATGTTCTTGCCGAGCATGGTGTCACCCGCTCCGTTGGCAGCGTGGCAAGCGGAACAATGCTCTTTATAGGTAACGGCTCCGCTCTCGGCGAGCGAGTAAGTGGAAAACAGCAGCAGCGCGACTAGGGCATGCAATGTTCTCGTAACGCGCATGTACGAAACCGAGTTCTTCAGCAAACTGCCAGCCTCCACGACCCGTACAACTATAATCTTTGAATAATCTTACCAGTTCAATTTCAAAGCGAATTGGAACTGGCGCGGGTCGTAGGCGGCGGTGGCCTGGCCGGCGTTGGTAAAGAGCGGACTGACGGCGGCCACGTTGTACACGTTGGCGATGTTGAACATGTCGGCGATGAAATCCATGTTGTAGCGCTCGCTGAAAGAGATGCGTTTGGCGAAGCGCACATCGTTGAAGACCGTCCACGGGGTGATGCCGGCGTTGCGGCCGAGATTGCCGTCGAGGGAGGCGAGGCCGGCGGGGCCGATCTTACCGTTGTAGTCGAGGATGCAAGGTTCCTGGAAAACTCCGGTGGGAGAGAACTTCGACTGGACTGGAGCGTAGCCGATCGCCGTACAAGCGGGGTTTACAAAGGTGTTGGGCCGCCCGGTGAGGGACGACAACTGGAAGTTGTCGTCATTGCCGGTGATGATGTTGAAGGGCCGCCCGGAGCTGAGTTCGATCTGAGGGGCGAACGTCCAATTGCTGAAGAACTTGCTGACGAAGCCGCCGCCGCTGAGTTTGCCCGACTGGTAGACACCGCTGAAGACGAAACGGTGGCGCTGATCAAATAGCGACGTGGAACGATCCGCGCTCGGGAAGTAGCTGTCCTGCGGTGTGAGCGTGGACTGCAGGTCGGTGGAATCGTCGATCGCATGTGACCAGGTGTACGAAGCCAGGAATTCGTAGTGGTTGTTGAAACGCTTGCGGAGATTGGCGGTCAGGCCGTGATAGACCGAGCTGCCGTTGGAGTAGTTGGCATCCATGTCTCCGAAGGGGACGCAGCCGGAATAGGAAAACGTCGGCGGGGTGGGATTGCAATTGGTGTTGAAGTGGGGGAGGGTGGCGAGAAGAGCCTGCGCCTGCGCCACGCAAGCGGCGTTGCCCCCTATATAGAATGCCGCGGCAATGGAAGGATTCAGCCCGCCGGGACGGAAATAGTTGACCAGGGAGGGGTCGACGTAGGGGAGCGGAGCGCCAGTCGGATTGCACCCGCTGACCGTGAACGGGCTGCTGGGAGGAGTTTGGCCCGCATTGGTTGCGTCGAAGGACGCCGCGAAGAAATTGGCAGTCATCAAATCGCCACGAATGGGGTTGGCGTTGATGGGGTGGTAAAGGTGCCGGCCGCCGTTGAAGTTGTAGCCCAAGTTGAAGGCGAAGCCATCGCCGAGGTCGCGCTCGATGGTCAGGTTTGCTTGCTGCGAGTAAGCGTAAACGAAGTTCTTCGCCTGCGGATAGCCGAAGGGCTGGAAGGCGAGTGGCAGGAAAGTCCCTTGGGCCAGGTTGAGATAATTCTGGTTGAGGAACTCTGATTGCGGGAAGTTGAGCGCTTGGAACTGCTGCTGGTTCGGGAGATACCCGAGTCCATTGGCGACAGCGGGGTTGTTGGAGACAGCGCAGGGCCCCGAAATTGAGTTGATGGGCAAGCCCTGAAAGATCGGAATCGCATTGAGGTTTGCTGGATTGCCGTTGCCGGTTGGGTTGCTGCATAGGCCGGTGCCGCCAAATGCCAACTGGCCGCTGGTTGAGCCGTCGGAGGCTTGGCCGAGGAAATAGAGGCCGAGCAAGGGATGGTCAAAGAACACCCCGAACGAAGCACGAATCACGGTCTTGCCGTCTCCCTTAGGATCCCAGGCGATGCCCAGGCGAGGCTGAACATTTTTCTTGTCGATCTGGATGCCCTTCTGCAGTCCCAGGAAGTTGTATCCGGTTTGAGCGGTTAGATCGAGCCCCGTCGGAGGCGGGAACGTTGGGGGAAACTCCACATCGTAACGCAAACCATAGTTCAACGTGAGATTGTGCCGTACGCGCCAGGAATCCTGCCAGAACACGCCCAGGGGCTTGTTGGAAAATGAGTCGCTGGGACTGCCCAGGCCCTGGACGAAGTCCCCGGGGAGGCCGGCTCCGTAGGCTTGCACGGGCGAGAGGTTGGGGAACGAAGGAAGTGTGCTTGGACAAGACGGGATGGTCGTAGGCGAACAAGCGAAGCCAAGCGCGGCGGAACTGAAACTGCCGAAGTCGTACACGCCACCATAGTTCACGGTGAAGGTCGCGGTGAGCGGGAGATAGTTGAAGTCGCCTCCGAATTTGGTGTTGTGCCGTCCGATGCTCCAGGAAAAATTGTCGGTGAACTGGTAGCGAGTCTCGGTGCGAGAAATGTAGGAGTAAGGCTCGCGTCCGAAATAACCGTAACCGGGAATGTTGACGGCCACGTCGGCGCCCGCCGGAATCCGGGTGTTGTAGTAATAATTCAGGCCCCGGCGAGCATACTGGAAGCGGACTTCATTTACTTTGCTGGTGCCGAACGTCCAAGTGTCCTGCACAATGCCCGCCACGTCACGGTAGCTCTGTTGAGAAGTGCGCGAGTAGGCGTTTTGACCGAAGGGCTGGTCTTGTCCGCTACCTTCGATCCCGGTGATCGTGCTCGGGCTGGCATTGACGCGCAGAGTGAGGCGGTTATTGCTGTTGACATTGTGATCGAGGCGAAACGAGTAGAGGCTGGTGCCTTCGAAGACGGGGAAGTTGCCTTCCTGCGAACCCAGCGTCTGGTAGGAGGCCGGTACCGGAGCGCACGCACTGCCGGGCGGGCACGTGGTAGGGAAGCCGGCCCAAGTGTTGAGCAGGCCTCCCGTCGCGCCTAGCACCAACTGGCTTGGCCAAACTCCCTGGATTGCCTGGCCGGAAGATGCACCCGAAAGAACCGCATAATTTGCCACCAATGCGCCGTAACCGGTTGGGTCGGCCTGCTCCTGAGCGAGCACTGCGGGATTCGTAAGAAATCCAATCTGCTCCGGGGTTAACTGTAAAGTACCAAACGGCAGGCCGACCAACCCAGTGTTGAAGGGCGTGAAGCCGAAGTTGTCCGCTCCTACGCTGGAAAATCCGGTCTCGTGTCGTCGCGTGACTTCATAGGAAAAGAAATAGTACGTTTTATCTTTCTTGATCGGCCCACCGAAGGCTGCTCCAGCCTGGACACGGGTGTAGGCGGGGTTGGGCGTGGTGCTGAAGGGGTTGACTGCCTGGAAATTGCGATTGCGCAGGTATCCGTAGACGTCGCCGTGGAAATCGTTCGATCCGGAGCGGGTGATGATGTTGACCACGCCGCCGGCGGCGCGGCCGTATTCGGCGGCGTAGTTGTTGGTGATGATCTGGAATTCCTGCACGTCTTCCTGAGAGACGGTGGAGCGCACGCCGTTGGTGGAATTGTCGGTGGCGTCGGCGCCATCGACGTTGACCAGGTTGGAACGGGCGCGCTGGCCGCTCATGTTGAGGCCGGAAGTCGGCGCGGCGCCGAGTTGGGGAGCGCTATCGCGCTGCACCTGCGAATCGGTCAGCGTAAATTGGATATAGTTGCGGCCGTTGATGGGCAGATTGTCGATGCGGCGCTCGCCGATGGTGTCGGTGGTGGAGCTGCGCGAAGTTTCCACGATATCGGCTTGGGCGCTGACCTCAACAATTTCCTTGCCGCCCGCGACGGCGAGCGTGACGGGTAACTCCGCCATCTCGCCGACAGTGATGGCGACGCCGGCGGCCTCGGTTTTGGCGAAGCCCGGTCCCTCCACTGTGACGGAATACGTGCCGGGAGCCAACTGCTGCACACTGTAACCGCCCTGGCCATCGCTCGTGCCGGCGCGTTCCAGGCCCTTGGCGACGTCGCGGACGGTGACGGTGGCGTTGGTTACGACGCTGCCCTTGGGATCTTTCACGCTGACGTGGAGGTCGCCGGTGGCGGCGCCCTGGGCAAATGTTAGTTGCCGGATGAGTAAGAAGAAGATTGCGAAACAGAAGAGACGAAGTGTCGCTGATGTTTTCATAGGGCTCCTGGGAGCTTCCGCAACATCGAGGTTGCGGAAGGAGGGAACAAACGGCGCGGTCTCATGACGAGCTAATTGAACTTCGAGCACGGTAATGGAAGAGATACCGCTGATATGTACATCAGTGGAGGGCATTTAGGCAAGCAATAACGTAGATTACCGCTGCGCTTCGGCCCTGGTCTTCGCCTCCGTATCCTCACGTTGCGTTTGCGGCGGGCTTTGCTTAGATTTCTAGAAGCGAGAGATTGCTTCGAGCGAGATTACTGCCGTGCCAGAAATATTTCTTGTTCCTTCGCTTCCGCATCCGGAAAAGTTTAACGGACATTCCATGACCGGCGAACTGCTGCGGGTAATGGTTTGTCCGCCGGGGAGCGCCGGATGGGATCGCTCGCAGAAAGCGGCGGCGTGGCAGGAGTTGGGGTTTCAGCGTGCTCCTGATTTTAGGGTTGCGCAAAAGCAGCATGAGGTTCTGTGCCGGCTGCTCGGTGAGACCGGAGCCGAGGTGCTGAGTCTGCCGGCGGCGGAATCGCTGACGCTCGACGCTGTCTATGTGCACGACCCGTCGCTGGCCACAGACTACGGTCTCGTGCTGATGAATCCGGGAAAAAAGAATCGGGTGGCGGAGGCGCAGGCGCACGCGGATTTTTGCGGGCAACTGGGAATTCCGGCGTTTGGCGAAATCAAGCTGCCCGGTTGTTCGGAATCCGGCGACATTGTCTGGCTTGATTCGCAGACATTGCTCGTCGGTGAGGGCTACCGGACGAACCGGGCAGGGATCGAGCAGATGCGGTCGCTGCTCTCGTCTAAGGACTCCCAGAAGCAGGTTGACGTACTGTCGGCGCCGTTGCCTTACGGACCGGGGCCTTCTGGGTGTCTGCACCTGATGTCGCTGCTGAGCATGCTCGATGAGCAGACCATCCTGGTCGATCTGCCGTGGCTGGCGGTGGAAACGGTCGAACTGCTGAAAGAGCGCGGGTTTCGACTACTTGAGATTGAATACAGCGAGCGCGAGACGCTGGCTTGCAACGTGCTGGCGTTGGGGAACAAGCGCTTGATTGCGATTGAAGAAAACGCCAGGACGAATCAACGCATGCGCGAGGCGGGGTTTGATGTGCGCACGTTTCCGGGATCGGAGATCTGCATCAACGGGGCGGGCGGGCCGACTTGTTTGACGCGGCCCTTGTTGCGGAGATGATCTGTCTACCGCCCCGGCTTCCAACGAATACCGTCTCTAGTCCACAGGAATCCAAGTAAAAATCCGGAGGAAGTGAATAGGGTACAGTGTTCCAATCAAATTTCGAACTAGGCAGTTTGCGACCTTCATTCCTCCTGACTTGATAGAATCAAGATGAAATGCTTTTGCCGTTCGTCCGCGAAATTTTCGCGGACGTTGAACAATTACCTGGCTTTACGCGTGTCGCCTCCCATCTGCGGGAGAGCGCGGGGCGGATTCGTGTCTCTGGCCTGTCCGCGGCCGCCAAAGCGCTAATCATCGTCCTGTTGCGGCGCACGGTCGAGCGTCCGTTTGTGCTGGTGGTGGCCGACAACCGCGCTGCCGAAGAGTTGCTCCCGGTGCTTCGCGCGTTCTGCGAACTGACTGGAGCGGCGGATGCAGACTCGGTGGTTAGTCTGCCGGCTCGCGATGTGCTTCCTTTCCAGAATTTGTCGCCGCATCCAGAGATTCAGGAAGAACGCGCTACGGCTTTGTGGAAGATTGCGACCGGCCGGGCTGCGATCGTAATTTCACCGGTGAGTGCGACCACAATTCTTCTACGCTCTCCCGAGTACTACTCTGACCTTGCGCGGGTTCTGCGTCGCGGCGAGATTTTCGATCTGGAGAAGTTACTCGAGCACCTCAACACGGTCGGCTACAGCTCGACCGACGTGGTGGAAATGCCGGGGCAGTACGCGGCTCGTGGCGGCATTCTGGATGTGTACTCGCCGGAAGCGGACCGGCCGGTGCGCGTCGAGTTTTTCGGTGATGAAGTTGAGTCGATGCGCAAGTTTGATCCGGCGAGTCAGCGATCTTCGAACCCAGTCGATGAAGTGTTGCTGCTGCCCTTGACGGAAACGCCGGTTACGGAAGAACTGCTCGGTTCGATCAACGCGCGGCTCTCGGGGAAACGCATTTCGGGATCGCCGGAAGTGGTGGAGCAAGCGGTGCGCGACGCTGGCGCGGGAGTTTTTCCGGGCTGGGAGTTCTATGCTCCGGTGGCGGGCGCCGATCGCAGCATTTTCGGCCTCCTTCCGGACGCGCGGGTAATTCTCGACGAGCCCGAAGCGCTGACGCTGGAACTGAACAAAGTCTGGGCGCGAATTGAAGAAGCGCACGAGCGCAGCGGAGTGGGAAACCTGGTTCGTCCTGCGGATCTTTATTTGACGCCGGAGAATTGGCGGGGAAAAACTGTGGCGATGGCCGGAGCCGATTTTGAATATCTGGCGGTGGGCCACCAGGCCCTCCAGGAAAGAACGGAAGCGGCTTTTCTTTCGCAGCCCACCACTCGCTTCCACGGGGCCGTGCCCGCGATGATTGAGGAGGTGCAGAAGTTGGTCGCCGGCGGTACGCAGGTGATTCTGGCCGTCCCCAACACGGGAGAAGTCGAGCGCCTCGCCGATATGTTCACCGAGTACAACGCTTCGTATCGCCTCGGAAGCCGCACCCGAAGCGGAGAAAGCTATGCCGACGAAACATCTTATTTTGCCGGCGATGTTTTCACCACGACTTTGCTGAAGGCGTATCTTCCCGACGGCTTCGCATTGCCGGAAGCGCATCTCGCGATTTTCGGGGCGCGCGATCTGTTCGACGAATCGGACCTGGTGGCGGCGCGACCGCAGCGGCAGAAATCGAAAGTCTCGGCGTTTCTGTCTGACTTCCGCGATCTGCAGGTCGGCGATTACGTGGTTCACGTGGAGCACGGCATCGGGCAGTATCAAGGTCTGAAGGAAATTAACCAGGGCGACGGAGCCGCGGAATTCATGCTGCTCGAGTATGCCGAAGCTGCGCGGCTCTATGTTCCGCTGACTCGGCTCGATCTGGTGCAGAAATATCGTTCGTCGGAGGGCGCGAGGCCCGTCCTGAATCATCTCGGCAGCGCCGCCTGGGGCAAGACCAAAGCGCGCGTGCGCAAGGCGATGAAGGACATGACCGACGAGTTGCTCAAGCTCTACGCGCAGCGGCAGTCGGCACGCGGTCACATCTTTCCGGCCGACACGGAGTGGATGAAGGAGTTTGAAGCTTCGTTCGAATACAACGAGACCGAGGACCAGGCGCAGGCCATCGCCGATGTGAAGCGGGACATGGAATCGCAACTCCCGATGGATCGCTTGTTGTGCGGCGACGTCGGTTACGGCAAGACGGAAGTGGCGATGCGCGCTGCTTTCAAGGCGTTGAGCGACAACAAGCAAGTCGCCGTGCTCGCGCCGACTACCGTTCTCGCCTTCCAGCACTACGAGACTTTCAAGCAGCGGTTCGCGCCGTTTCCGCTGACGGTTGAAATGATCAGCCGCTTCCGGACGCCGAAGCAAGTCAAGGAAGTTTTGCAGAGAGTGGAAACAGGAAAAGTGGACATCCTGATCGGTACCCATCGCCTGCTGTCAAAGGATGTGAAGTTCGCGGACCTTGGCCTGCTGGTGGTGGACGAGGAGCAGCGATTTGGTGTCCGGCATAAAGAACGCATCAAGCAGATGCGCACAGAAGTGGACGTGCTCACCATGTCAGCGACGCCGATACCGCGCACGTTGCATATGTCGCTGGTAGGGCTGCGCGATATGAGCGTGATCGAAACTCCGCCCAAAGATCGCATGGCGATTCAGACGGTGGTTGCGAATTGGGACGAAAAGCTTATTCAGTCAGCGATCGAACAGGAACTCGACCGCGCCGGCCAGGTTTATTTCGTGCACAATCGCGTCGACACGATTTGGGAGATCGCCGCCAAGATTCAGGGAATGGTTCCGAACGCGCGCATCGCGGTGGGTCACGGGCAAATGGGCGAAGGCGAGTTGGAAAAAGTGATGCTGAAATTCATGCATCACGAAGCGGACATTCTCGTCTCGACGACCATTATCGAGAACGGCCTCGATATCCCACTCTGTAACACAATCTTGATCAATCGGGCCGACCGGCTTGGGCTGTCGGAGCTTTACCAGCTTCGCGGACGGGTTGGCCGCTCGAATCGGCGCGCTTACGCATACCTGCTTTTGCCCGCCGAAATTGAGTTAACGCCCCTTGCGCGCCGGCGTCTGGCTGCACTGAAGGAATTCTCCGATCTTGGGGCCGGGTTCAAGATTGCGGCTCTTGATCTCGAACTGCGAGGCGCGGGAAACCTTTTGGGCGGGGAGCAGAGCGGCCACATTGAAGCGGTGGGATTCGAACTCTATACGCAGATGCTGGAGCGCGCCGTACGTGAAATGAAGGGCGAGGCGGGCGTTGAAGTCACGGAAATCCAGCTCAATCTCGGACTCAACATTCGGATTCCGTCCGACTATATAAAGGAGGAGAACCAGCGCCTGCGAATGTACAAACGCATCGCCGGCGTCGAGACTGAATCACAGTTGCATGATGTGCGCTCGGAGCTGATTGATCGTTACGGCGAGACGCCGGGCGCGGTTCGCAATCTGCTGTCGTACGCGGCGCTCAAACTGCAAGCCATGCGAGTCGGCGCCAACGCCATTGAGCGCAAGCGCGAGTTCGTGAGCATAAAGTTCAGCCAGACTGCCGCGATTGACGCGGAAAAACTGGCGCGCTTTGTAGCGTCGCAGCGTGGGACGCAATTTACTCCGGACGGAACGCTGAAGTTCTCGATCAAGATCAGCAGCGCCGAAGGAATTCTGCAAACGTTGCGCGATTTGCTGGAAGAACTCGAAGCGCGGGAAGAAGCGGTGCGCCAGGTGTAAAGGCGAGCGGTACAATTTCAGGAGAAGCGCAAACGACGATCGACCGACGACCCAATGACCCACGACGAACGACGTATGAATGGCGAGCGCCGCAAGATCCGGAAAGTCCGCAAAGCGATTTTCCCCGCCGCGGGATTGGGCACCCGCTTCCTCCCTGCAACCAAAGCCCAGCCGAAAGAGATGCTGCCGCTGGTCGACAAGCCCATCATTCAATATGGCGTGGAAGAGGCAGTGGCGGCGGGATGCGACCAGATTATCATCATCACCGGGCGCGGCAAGAGCGCGATCGAAGATCATTTCGACGTCAGCTACGAGCTGGAAAAGATGCTCGAGGAAAAAGGCAAGCACGACCTGCTCAAGATCGTGCGTCAGATTTCGGACATGATCTTCGTGGCCTACGTGCGCCAGAAAGAGGCGTTGGGCCTCGGTCACGCCGTGCTCACCGCGCGCGAATTGATTGGAGAAGAGCCCTTTGCCACTCTGCTTGCCGATGACGTGATCGATGCAAAAGTGCCCGTGCTCAAGCAGTTGATGAACGTATTCGACGAGAAGCACTGTTCAGTGATCGCAACGCAGGTAGTCGAGGGGCCGGCAATTTCTTCTTATGGCGTGCTGAAGGCGAAAGAGGTCGCGGGAACGAGCGGCAAACTTTTCGAAGTTCTTGACCTGGTGGAAAAGCCAAGGCGGGAGGATGCGCCTTCGAATCTGGCCGTGATCGGACGGTACATACTTACGCCGACGATCTTCGAAACGCTTTCCGATATCAAGCCGGGCGCGGGGGACGAGTTGCAACTGACCGACGGTCTGCGCGGGTTGCTGCAGCGCGAGAAGATGTACGCCTACGTTTACGAAGGACGCCGCTTCGATACTGGCGACAAACTCGGCTTCCTCAAAGCTACAGTTGAGTTTGCGATGAAACGCGAAGACTTGGGCGCGGAGTTCCGGCAGTATCTCAAGCAACTAAAACTTTGAACTTCGCCAAGCCTCCCTAGGCTGGGCGGACGAATGCGTCCGCCGCTACGCGGGATTCGAAGCTTTCAGTTTCTTCGATTTCTCTTCCACGCCGCGCGCCAGTTTCTCCTTGTGCGTGGCCAGTTTCTTGGCGATAGACGCGTCACCCACGCCAATAATCTGTGCTGCGAGGATCCCTGCATTGGTTGCGCCCGGCCTCCCAATCGCGACCGTCGCCACTGGAATGCCTGCGGGCATTTGCACGGTGGCGAGCAACGAATCCAAGCCCTGCAAGGAAGTAGAAGGGATCGGAACGCCGATGACCGGCAAGGTTGTGTGCGCCGCGATTACGCCCGCCAGGTGTGCGGCTCCGCCGGCACCGGCGATGATCACGCGAATACCGCGTTGCGCGGCTTGGCGCGCGTAGTCGGCAGTACGGTCCGGAGAACGATGGGCTGAGGTCACATCCATCTCATAGGCAATCCCGAATTCATCGAGAGTTTTCGCGGCTTCGCTCATGATCTCCAGGTCGGAGTCGCTGCCCATTACGATCGAAACGAGTGGCTTGCTCATTGATTAGTTCGCGTCCGTCCCCAGCCCCTAAAGGGGCGTCTTGTTTCGAAAAGTTATGGTATCGCTAAAGCGATACCCTGATACGAAGCCTAGGTCGATACGAAGCCTAGATCGGCGCGAAGCCCTCATTGCTGGCCGAAGTTTTGATTCTGCGCTCCGCCAACGTGCTAGTTCTTCTTCAGCGCCCGGCCCGCGATGTCCCTACGATAGTGGGCGCCTTCGAAGCCGATCTTCGCGCAAGCCTCATAGGCTTGTTGGACCGCCGTTTCTAACTCCTTAGCCCGCGCCGTTACTCCGAGCACGCGTCCGCCGGAAGTATAGAACGCGCCGTCGCGCTTTGAGGTGCCGGCGTGGAAGACTCTTACGCCGTCTAACTTTGCGGCATCCTCGATGCCGGTGATTCTCTTTCCCGCTTCGTAGGTTCCGGGATAACCACCAGAAGCCATTACCACGCAGACTGCGGCATCGTCTGACCATTTGAAATCACCATCGCTGGTGCGGCCATCGATCGAGGCCTCCATCGCTTCCAGTAAATCGCTCTCGAGACGCATCAGAATGGGCTGCGTCTCCGGATCACCGAAGCGGCAATTGAATTCGAGCACCATGGGGCCGCGCGCGGTCATCATCAGGCCGCAATAGAGAACGCCTTTATACTCCGCGCCTTCGGCTTTCATGCCAGCCACGACGGGCCGCGCGATGTGGGCGACGAGCCAGTCGCGCATCTGGTCATCAACGATGGTTCGCGTGGTGTAGGCACCCATGCCACCAGTATTGGGGCCGGTATCGCCGTCGCTCACGCGCTTGTGATCTTGCGCGGCGACCAGCGGCGCCACGCGCTCGCCGTCGCTTACGACCAGAAACGAGAGTTCGTCGCCTTGCAGAAATTCTTCGAGCACCACCCGCGATCCGGCCTTACCGAGCATCCTGCCGCTAAGCATTTCGCTGGCGACGGTCGAGGCCTCATCCTTGCTTTTGGCGATGACGACACCTTTACCGGCAGCCAGTCCGTCGGCCTTCACCACGATGGGAGTATGGAAGTGCGCCAGCGCGTCGGGCAGCTCCTCCGAAGAATCGCAAACCGCATAATGCGCCGTGGGGATGCGGTGACGCTGCAGAAATTCCTTGGCAAAGCTCTTGCTAGTCTCAAGCTGCGCGGCGGTTTTGGTCGGGCCAAATGTGCGCCAGCCTCGTCGCGTGAATTCGTCCACCACGCCGAGCATTAGCGGCAATTCCGGTCCTACGATCGTGAGGTCGGGCTGGATCTGGTGCGCGAGCGCGATCATGGACTCGAGGTTATTTACGTCCACGGCAACGCATTCCGCCTCGTCCACGATTCCTCCGTTGCCCGGCGCGCAGTAGATTTTCGTGACCCGCGGCGATTGTCGGAGTTTCCATACCAAAGCGTGCTCGCGCCCGCCGCCGCCGATGACCAGGATTTTCATAGTCGAAACATTTAAGGGTAGGGGCGAGAGAAGACGATGTCAAACGGAGAAAAGGTCAGAGGTCAGAGGTAAGATTGCAGAGGTGAGAACTGAAGCGCACTCGCTGCGGGTTTTCCCGATGTCCTTCACCACGTGGGTCCTGAACCGCTGCAATCTTACCTTTGACCTCTGACCTCTGCAATCCTCTGCTTAACCGTGCTTAACGGATCGTCGTATAATGCGTTTCACGTGATCACAGTTTCCAAAGAGGACTACCTTAAGGCGATTCTCGAGGCTGAGAGCGAAGGCGAGACCGTCATTTCGGCCACGCTGGCACATTGGCTGAAGGTTTCGCCGCCGGCGGTGACCATGGCGGTACGCCGGCTGAAGAAAGACGGGTTGGTGCGGGTGAATGCCGACGGGCGTGTCCGGCTGACCGCTGCGGGAAAGAAGATTGCCCGCAAGCTGACGGTTCGCCACCACCTGATTGAGCGGATGCTCGCTGAGATTTTTGGGATGGAATGGTACAAGGTGCACGACGAGGCAGAACGCTTGGAACATGCGGTCTCGCCCGATTTCGAGGCCAGGCTGCTGGCTAAACTTGGGCGGGGAGTCGCCTGCCCGCACGGCAATCTGACGGAGTTGGAGAGTCCTATTAGCCGGCGCCGTCGCGGCCTGTTGCTGCTGGCACAGGCCCCGCCGGGAGAGAATTTCCAGGTGAGTGGTATCTATGAACGGGACCGCCAACTGCTTGAGTTTCTGGAACAGCGTGGCATCCGGCCCGGCGCCAAAATTCATGTCGCGCATCGCAATTATGATCAGACATTGACCCTGACGACCGGGGCTGGACGGGTCTCCCTGGGAGTGTCTGCCGCAGAAAAGGTCTGGGTTAAGTCGGCGGACGAGAGGGGCATCTCCAAGAGCTGAAGAGTCCGCCGGCGCTCGCCGCGCAGCCGCTGAAGGGGCATCCTATTTTGCAGCTTAACGGCATTGCTAAAGCGAACCCCTGATACGAATCCCCGATGTGATGCCTAGTTTTCCCACTGCCTGCCATTCAGAAAATGAATTAACTGTAGTTTATACCGTGATGTATACTTGCGCTAATTTGCCAGCGAGTGGCGGTCGCGCTCTCTTCGCACGGCATCGGTGGGATGGACGAATCGTTGAAACGTAAATGTTGAAATGAAAGATCCAAAGACAATATCCGAGGCCCGAGGGGAAGCCGCAACTCGATCCACTCTCCTGAATGGCCGGCCGATTTCTGAAAATGATGTCGTCATCACGCACGAGGATATCGACCGGGCGCACGACCGTGAACAGGTTTCGGCGGTGCGGGCTCGGCGTGGATTCCGGCCCCGGTTCCGGTTGTTCTGGTTGCTCATTGGCCCCGGCATCCTGGTGATGCTGGGGGAGAATGATGGGCCCAGCATGCTCTCGTATGCGGCGACCGGGGCGCGGTTCGGCATCGGTTTCTTTCTGCCCTTTGTGGTGCTCACCTTCCTTATAGCTTGCGTGGTGCAGGAAATGACCGTGCGTTTGGGCGCGGCTACTCACCGCGGGCACGCGGAGTTGATCTTCGATCGCTTTGGCCCATTTTGGGGTTGGTTCTCGATGATCGACCTGATGATCGGCAACTTTCTGACACTGGTCACTGAGTTTATTGCGATCCGGGCTGGGCTGGGGTTCTTCGGAGTACGGCCCGCGGTTGCGGTCTCCGGCGCACTGTTGGTGCTCTCCGTCGCGCTCATGACCCATCGGTACTGGACTTGGGAGCGGATCATTCTAGCCGCCGCCATGTTCAACCTGGTGTTTGTGCCGGTGGCGCTGATGACGCATCCGGACTGGGGGGCGGTGGGTGGCGCATTGGTGACCTGGAGACCATTGCCCGGGCTTACGCAGGAGACGGTTCTGATCCTGCTGGCTGATATCGGAGCGACCGTGACGCCGTGGATGCTGTTCTTTCAGCAAAGCGCGATTGCGGATAAGGGCCTCACCACGCGGGACATTCACATGGGACGGATTGACACGGTGCTGGGAGCGGCTTTGGCGACAATCGCCGCGCTGGCGACCATGCTGGCGACGACCCCGCTGTTTTTGCATCACATGTCGGCGGCGAACTTCGAAGCTGCGGAATTCGCCCAGGCGCTACAGCCGTTTATTGGACACTGGGGATCTGCGCTTTTCGCGCTGGGTATCTTCGAGGCAGGGATGGTTGCGGCAATCACTATTTCAACTTCATCCGCGTACGCGTTTGGAGAAGTGGCGCGGCGCCCGCACAGTCTGAACCTGCCATTCCGGCAGGGGAGGGCGTTCTATCTCGTTCTGCTGGTCGAAGCAGTTGCCGCTGGGGGACTGGTCTTGATCCCCGGAATTCCGCTCGTGTATATCGTGCTGCTGGTGAACGTGATCGCGGTGCTGGCGATGCCCCCGGCGCTTCTCTTCCTTTATATGCTGGTGAACGATCGTGAAATCATGGGCGCGCTGGTGAGTCCGAGGTGGGCGAATGTGCTGGCACTGGGGGTTGTGATCATACTGATCGGCGCCGGCCTCTTGTTTGGGGTGAGTGTGATTGCACCCAATGCGCTCTCGATAATTGGAGGCAGGTAGATGGAAAAGCAATACGATTCTGCGCGCGGCGCTGACAGGACCACTGAAGTCAGTCGCGAAGAGATCACCTCGGTAATGACGGCCTTGGAGCCTGACCAGATCGTTTTCACTAAGGAGCACCATCATTGCCCACGACGACGGCTCACGTGGACTGAGAAGGTGCTTTTCTGGGGGTTGCGGATTTACCTGGTGTTCATGGTTGGCGTGGTTGTCTATCAGATTTGGACGGGCGTTCGATAGGGATTTTGTAATTTGGAAATTTTGTAATTTAAACCCTATGGTCAGCACATCTGTTTGGAACGCGCCGCTAGTCGAGCTCAGATTACCAAATTACAAAATAGTTTCATCCGGCCGAGGTGCAGTGGTCAGTTCCAACAGGTCCCATTGGTTGCCGTACAGGTCTTCGAAAACTGCGACTGTGCCGTACGGTTCTTTGCGCGGTTCCCGTGTGAACTTTACCTTCCGTTCGGTCATTTCGCGGAAATCACGCCAGAAATCGTCGGTGTGCAGGAAAAGAAAGACCCGGCCGCCGGTCTGGTTGCCGATACGACTCATTTGTTCGGACGTTGCTGCGCGGGCCAGCAGCAGGCTCGTCCCCTGAGGGCCCGGCGGGGCGATCAATACCCAGCGTTTGGTTTCGCTCAGGCGCGTATCTTCAACCACGGTGAAGTTGAGCGTGTGAGTGAAGAACGCCAGGGCTTCATCATAGTCCCGGACGAGGAGCGCGACATGGCCCAGAGTCTGCATTGCAGGTAGTTCTTACTTTAACCTAATCGGGGCGGCGTTCTGCCTCGGCGCCGCTCTGCGCCCAGCTAGCACGGGGGCACGTCCATTCCTCCACGAGCCCACGAAACGAATTACACTAGTAGGTTCCGATTCTGTATTGCGCTCCGGTCCTGTGGCGGAGCTTGAAGGAAGGCCATCATGTCATTGAACAGTTTTGGCGCCCGCGCCAGTTTCAAAGTCGGCAACAGGGAGTACGAACTCTACCGGCTCGACGCTCTCGACAAGCATGGCATCTCCACCCGGCACTTGCCGTTCTCGCTGCGCATTTTGCTGGAGAACCTGCTGCGCACCGAAGATGGGCGCAACGTGACTAAGGATGAAATTCGCGCGCTCGCGGCGTGGAACAGGAATTCGAAGCCGGAAAAAGAAATCGCTTTTACGCCTAGCCGCGTTCTGCTGCAGGATTTCACCGGCGTCCCCGCGGTGGTCGATCTGGCTGCTATGCGCGACGCTATGAAGCGCCTGGGGGGCGATGCCAAACTGATCAATCCGCTGCAGCCGGCCGAACTGGTCATCGACCACTCGGTGCAGGTTGACGAATTTGGCTCGCCCGGCGCGTTTGATGTGAATGCGCTGCTTGAATTCCAACGCAACAAAGAGCGCTACGCGTTTCTGCGCTGGGGACAGACCGGCTTCCGCAATCTTGCGATCGTGCCGCCAGACACCGGTATCGTCCACCAGGTGAATCTCGAATATCTTGCGCGCGTGGTTTTTGTGCATAAAGATAACGAAAGCGGGAAACGCACCGCCTATCCCGACACACTCGTCGGCACCGACTCGCACACCACCATGGTCAACGGACTGGGCGTGCTGGGCTGGGGCGTGGGCGGCATTGAAGCCGAGGCCGCCATGCTCGGGCAGCCTGTGTCCATGCTGATCCCGTTCGTTGTCGGCGTGAAACTCACTGGACGTCTGCGCGAGGGCGCGACGGCAACCGACCTGGTTCTTACGATCACCGAGATGTTGCGCAAGCACGGCGTGGTCGGCAAATTTGTCGAATACTTTGGGCCCGGCCTGCAAGACCTGCCGCTGGCCGATCGCGCGACGATTGCAAACATGGCACCGGAATACGGCGCCACCTGCGGCATTTTCCCGATCGACAAAGAAAGCGTGCGCTACCTGAAACTCACCGGGCGCAGTGACGAGCAGATCGCTTTGGTTGAAGCCTACGCGCGCGAGCAGGGACTTTTTCACGACGCGAAGACGCCGGAAGCCGAATATTCCGAATTGTTGAGTCTTGATCTTGCCAGCGTCGAATCGAGTCTTGCTGGGCCGAGGCGGCCGCAGGATCGAGTCGTGCTCTCGCAGGCACGGGAATCATTTACTCAAGCGTTGCCTTCGCTGATCAAACCAAAGACAAAGGCGGCTGCTGCGGCTCCGGCCGACGTCGCACGCAAGCAGGTTAATCGCTGGGAACAGGAAGGCGGAAATCCGACGGCAGTTGGGGTTGAGGATCCGAACGTCCACGAACACGTTTCGACGAATGGGAATGCGCTGCGGCATGGCAGTGTGGTGATTGCGGCGATTACGAGTTGCACGAACACGTCAAACCCATCGGTGATGCTGGCCGCTGGACTGCTGGCGAAGAAAGCGGTGGAACGCGGTCTCGAAGTTCCGGCGACGGTCAAAACTTCGCTTGCTCCCGGATCAAAAGTCGTGCTCGACTATCTTGAGAAGGCCGGCCTGATGCCGTATCTGGAAAAGCTGAAGTTCCATATTGTCGGCTACGGTTGCACCACCTGCATCGGAAATTCCGGCCCGCTGCCGGTTGAGGTGTCGAGAGAGATTGACGAGAAAAATCTGGTTGTCGCTTCGGTCCTCTCCGGCAATCGCAACTTCGAGGGACGCATCAATTCCGAAGTGCGCGCGAATTACCTGATGTCGCCGCCGCTGGTGGTGGCGTTCGCGCTCGCGGGGCGCATCGATGTTGATCTGCGCAAAGACGCCGTCGGTAAGGGCAAAGACGGCAAGCCCGTTTATCTTGCCGACATCTGGCCGTCGCAGCAGGAAGTCGAGCAGGCGATGGCGAGCGCGATTACGTCCGAGATGTTTCGGAAGAGCTATGCGGAGGTCTATTCGGGCGACGAACGCTGGCGCGGGCTGCCGGTTCCGAAGGGCGAGACTTACGCATGGGAAAAAGACTCGACCTACATTCGGCAGGCTCCCTACTTCGATGACATGGCGCTCAAACCGTCGGCCATCGAAGACATCAAGGGCGCGCGCGTGCTGGCCGTGCTCGGCGACAGCGTCACCACGGACCATATCTCACCCGCGGGCTCTATCAAGAAAGATGGCCCGGCGGGCAAGTACCTAATTGCTCATGGCGTGCAGCCCGCGGATTTCAACTCTTACGGATCGCGTCGCGGCAATCACGAAGTGATGGTGCGCGGCACGTTCGCCAACGTCCGCTTGCGAAATAAAATGGTGAACACCGAAGGTGGATTCACCCGCCACTTACCTGACGGCGCCGAGATGTCGATCTTCGAGGCGTCCGAAAAGTACCATGCGGAAAAAATGCCGCTCGTGATTCTTGCGGGCAAAGAATACGGCTCCGGATCGTCACGCGACTGGGCGGCCAAGGGTCCACGGCTGCTCGGCGTTCGCGCCGTGATTGCGGAAAGCTACGAACGCATTCACCGCTCCAACCTCGTAGGCATGGGTATTCTGCCCCTGCAGTTTCTGCCGGGAGAAAATGCCGATACGCTGAAGTTGACCGGCGAAGAGGTGTTCGAGATCACAGGGATTCGCGAGATGGTGGAGAAGTTCTCTTCGGGCCGCAAGATTACCGTGCGCGTGAAGGGCGGAAAGACGGCCGAATTTCAAGCGATCGTCCGGATTGATACGCCGCAGGAAGCTCTCTACTACGCCAATGGAGGCATTCTGCAGTACGTGCTGCGGCAATTGCTGGCGGGGAAAACGCAGCCGGAGGCGGTCAACGTCTAGTTGTGTGGTGGCGGGGCTTTGCCCCGCCGGGACGGGGCAGAGCCCCGTCACCACACGAGACAGCCCTTCTCCCCCACTGCGTGCTAATCTCAAAATTCCATGTCCGTCGCAGCCCAATACATTCCTGCTGCCTATAGTCTGACCGCATTTGGTGTCTGGGGCGCCAGCGATTTTCTGGGTGGAGTGGGCGCGCGGCGGGCAAACGCGTTCTTGTTTACGGCTATCGTGCACCTCAGCGGCTTGGTTGCGTTCGGCACGCTGGCGCTGACGACTGGCGCGGCATTTCCGGGAAAGGCCAGCGTGGCATGGTCGCTGATTGCCGGTTTGCTTGGGGGTCTGGCTCTGGCCTTGTTCTATCGTGCACTGGCCCGCGGAAATATGGGACTAGTCGCGCCTGTGGCGGCTGTTCTGGGCGCTGCGATTCCCACCATCGTGACTGCTTCCCGAGAGGGCTTTCCGGGCTATCGTCATCTGCTCGGTTTTATTCTCGCCGGCATCGGCGTCTGGCTAATCTCGCGGACCAAAGCTGGCGTCGGCCGTCCCGAAGGCTTGGGCATGGCCGTGCTGGCCGGAATTGGCTTTGCTGGTTTTTATCTCTCTGCTCACCAGGCTGGCGGCGCGTCTGCGTTATGGATCGCCACCTGCTCGCGCGTCGGTGCATTGCTGGTCACGGGAAGTATCGTTCTATTTGGAAGGCACCTCCGCGCGGTGCCTGCTCCCGTGCTGGGCATAGCCGTAGTTGCCGGCATCCTCGATCTCACTGGCAGCGTCGGCTTCATCCGCGCGTCTCAAATCGGACGTCTGGACGAAGCCGTCGTGATCAGTTCGCTTTATCCCGCCGTCACCGTTCTACTGGCTCGCATCTTTTTGCACGAGCACTTTAGCCGCGCCCGCACGATTGGCATGGTTGCGGCGTTGGCGGCGGTGCCGATGATCGCGGGGTGACATCGCGGGGTGAATACGATAGCCGCGCGTTCCATATATTCTGGAAGATGGAATGATGTAAAACAGATTGTGGGGAGAACGTGATTCGTGGCGCTGGTTGAGGTTCGCAATCTGACGAAGGTCTTCGATCTTGCCGAATCTCCGTTCGGCAGCCGCCGCTCTGGCGAGGTTCGCGCCGTGGACGATGTCTCATTCGATATCGATGAAGGCGAGACGCTGGGCTTGGTGGGCGAATCCGGCTCCGGCAAAAGCACGCTGGGACGGCTCATTCTCCGTCTCATCGAGCCGACCTCGGGCGCCGTTGTTTTCAATGGCATTGATCTCGTGACGGCGAACGCGTCAGAGTTGCGTCGTCTTCGCCGCGATATGCAGATCATTTTTCAGGATCCGTTCGGGTCGCTTGACCCGCGCTATCGGGTAGAGGACGTGATCGCCGAGCCGCTCATTCTTCATCAGAAGCCGCTTCATCGGAATGCGCTTCATCAGCATGCGCTTCAGGAAAAGACGATCCACGAAAACCTCAGCCGAGATACTCTCCGCCTGCGCGTCGCGGAACTTTTGCGTTCTGTGGGGATGGATGAATCCGCGATGTCGCGTTACCCGCACGAGTTTTCCGGAGGCCAGCGACAGCGCATCGGCATTGCCCGGGCACTTGCCCTGCGGCCGAAGTTTATCGTCGCCGATGAACCGGTTTCCGCGCTTGACGTCAGCGTCGGGGCGCAGATTGTGAATCTTCTGCAGCATCTGCAGCGTGATTTTGGCCTCACCTATTTGTTCATCTCACACTCCATGCCAGTCGTGCGCTATCTCTCGACCCGCATCGCGGTGCTGTATCGCGGCAAGATCGTCGAGATCGGAAGCACGGAGCAGATCACTGCCCAACCGCGGCACGCTTACACGCGCAAACTGCTGGCGGCAACACCGGAGATGGCGGCGTCGTAGTTCCAGGTCAGAGGTCAGAGGTGAGATTGCAGAGGTGAAACCCGACACGCTGTGAGGCATAGATTTTACTTCTGCAATCTGACCTCTCACCTCTGCAATCCTTCCTTATCGCTTCCTGTTGTCATTGCGCCGGAATGAAACTACAATCTCCTCCTGTTTAGGGAGAAGATATGGCGACCAATCCTTCCGCACCGCCGTCGCAGCAGCCATCTCAGCCACTACAGCTATCTCAGGAGCCCGCGGCCTTGTCTGAAGGACAGCGGCTTGCCTACACTTTTTTTGCGCCGAGCAAGGCCTTTAGCGACTTGCGAAGAAACGCCAGTTGGTGGGCGCCATTCCTGATCATCGCGATTGTTTCCCTGCTGTTTGTCTCCGTGGTCGATCAGAAAGTCGGCTTTCGCAAGGTGGTGGACAATCTGATCCAGTTGCAACCGAAGCAAGCCGAGCGTATCGATAACATGCCGGCCGACCAACGCCAGAAAGTCATGCAGCAACAAGCTACTATCACCAAAATAATCTCCTACGCCTTTCCCATCATTGGGCTCGCCGTCTACGCCGTTTTCGCCGGCGTTTTATTGGGAACTCTGAGGTTTGTCGCGGGCGCCGATTTGAAATACAAAACGCTGTTTGCGCTGATTGTCTACACCAGGCTGCCTCAGGTACTATCGCCGCTGCTGGCAATCCTATCGCTGCTCGCTGGAGTCAGCGGCGATGGATTCAACCTGCAAAATCCCGTGGCTACTAATCCCGGATATTTCATCGGCCCAGACGGCTCTGCGGTGCTCCGCGCCCTGCTAACGCCGTTGGATGTCCTCTCCTTTTGGAGCTTGATCCTGACCGCTATCGGCATCACTTGCATCAGCAAGGTCAAACGGGGGGCAGCGTTCGCTGTGGTGTTTGGATGGTTCGCGGTCGTGGTGTTGGCCAGGGTTGCGCTGGCCGCGCTAACTTCCTAACGAACTACAAGAGCGAACAATAGACATGCACACCGCAGACGTCGTTCTCATCGGTGGAGGGATTGTCGGCTCCAGCATTGCCTACCACCTCGTCGCGGCGGGCTGCAAGAACGTTCTCGTGATTGAGCGCGAGACCGCGCAGGGCAAGGGATCCACGGGCAAGAGCATGGGCGGGGTGCGGGCACAGTTTTCTACGCCGGTCAACATCCAGATGTCGCTTTACTCGATCCCGTTCTATGCGAGCTTCGAAGAGCGTCTTGGCTACCCGTGCGATTACCGTCCCCAGGGCTATCTTTTTTGCGCAACGAATGAAAAGCACATGGCCTACCTGCGCGCTAACTACGAAAAACAGATTGCCATGGGATTGAAGAACGTGCGCCTCGTCGGCGGCGACGAAATTCGCGGCCTGTTTCCGCAACTCCGCGGCGATGACATTGTTGGCAGCAGCTTCTGCTCCACCGACGGCTTCGTCGATCCTTACAGCGCCATGATTGGTTTCATGACCTGGGCAAGCGAGCACGGTGCCACGCTGTGGAAGAACGCTGACGTCACTGGAATCACGCGCAACAACGGCGATAAGAGCTTTGAAGTGCTGACCACTCGCGACCGGGTTTCGACGCGCACGGTGGTTAACTGTGCGGGAGCCTGGGCGGCTCCGATCGCGAAGATGGTTGGCATCGATCTTGCTGTCGAGCCGTTGCGCCGTATGTTGGTTCCGACGGAACCGTTTGACGGATTTCCGCACTCCGCACCCATGATTATCGACATGTCAACGGGCTTCCACTTTCGCCCGGAGAGCCGCGGATTCCTGCTGGCGTGGAATGATCCGGAAGAAACGCCCGGCTACAAAACGGATTTCGACGCGAGCTTTATCGAAAAGATCCTGACCCGCGCGGCCGATCGCGTGCCCGTCTTCGAAAATGTTGCGGTCAATCCAAAACGAGCATGGGCCGGGCTATACGAGATGACGCCTGACCATCATCCAATTCTTGGTGAGTCGCCCGATGTTCGTGGCTTTTTCTTTGCTAACGGTTTCAGCGGGCACGGCGTGATGCACTCGCCAGCGACCGGGAAAATTCTCAGCGACCTGATTCTGACTGGCAAGACCGATTTGATCGACGCGTCTCTGCTGAACTTCTCGCGCTTTGCGGAAGGGCGGATGATTCACGAGACGGCGGTGCTGTAAGGAACGGTGACAGGTCTTAGGTCTTTGGTCTTAGGTCTTAACGGTCTCAGGAAGGAACCTCCTGAGCAGGTTTGGTTCTTCTGCGACCTGAGACCTGAACCCTTTTTGGAGAAACTCTATGTCAATCTTTGGACTGATCGAATACGGCGACGCTACGCCCGAAGTGCGGGCGATTTACGACGACATCATGGTCACGCGCAAAACCGACTGGATCAATAATTTCTGGAAAGCGATCGCGCACGATCCCGTCATGCTCAAGCGGACTTGGGAAGACATCAAGCAAATCATGGCGCCTGGAGCCCTTGACCCGCTCACCAAGGAAATGATTTACGTCGCCGTTTCGGTCACAAATCAATGCGACTATTGCATCGCTTCGCACACGGCCTCCGCGATAAATAAAGGCATGACCGACGCCCAGTTCAAAGAGCTGATGTCCGTGGTCGGCATGGCCAATGAAACCAATCGCCTGGCGGCCGGATACCAGGTGGAAGTCGACGACCGCTTCAAACCGCAAACCGGCGAATGAAACAGGTCGCAGGTGTCAGGTCTCAGGAACGAAATTGAGCCTTTGGTTTTCC
>Ga0074045_10000566_pt1 | contig 36062 bp, 33 predicted proteins | sample BogForMeECP23OM2_FD_94442 | JGI IMG/M metagenome (GOLD analysis project Ga0074045, IMG submission 94442) | Bog forest soil microbial communities from Calvert Island, British Columbia, Canada - Bog Forest MetaG ECP23OM2 | ecosystem: Environmental > Terrestrial > Soil > Wetlands ...
CGCGGCAAGCGCAGAATCGAGCAGCTCGAACTGCTCGCGTGCCTGCTCGACCTTGCGATACGACGTTTCGACGGCCGTGTCGATCGTGTTGCGGGTCTCTGCCTCGAGCGATTGAACCTGCTGTAGCGCCTCGCGCGCGGCACTGACCTTGCTTGCCCGGTCCTCCCTGGAGAAGAGGGTGAAGTTGATGCCGATTCCGGCGATCCAGTTCGGTTCGATCAGCGTCTGATAGTGCTTGATGAGCGCGTAGGAACCGAACGCGAACACTTCGGGTTTCCAGCGCGACTCCGCGATCGCGATGCCCTGCTGTGCCTGCTCGCGCTTGGCGTCGAAGGCAGCGAGAATCGGATTCTGGTGTTCGGCAGCTGAAAGCCAGTCAGGCAGGGGCTTCAGCGCATTGGTGATGACGAACAGAGGAGTACTGGGCTCGACCGTAACGTCGCGATGGAGCAGTCGTTGCAGGCGTGCCTCGGCGATCTTGCGCTCGCTTTGCGCGCGCACCAGCTCACGCGCGGCCTCGTCGCGTGAGACCTGGGCGTTGAGACGCTCCACCTTGGCGATGACTCCCCGCTCTTCGAATCGCCTGGCTCGCTGCAGATGCCGATCGGCATCCTGCAATTGCTGCGACCGGGTCTGCTCCACGTTGGCGGCGAGCACCACGGCGAAGTAGACCTGCGTCAGCTCGAGATCGAGGTGCTCCTCTGCGCCCGTCAACTCCGCGTGCGCCTGGTCCACACCGGCGGCGAGGGCCCGCTGCGTTGCGGTGATGCGGCCCCCGGTGTAGATAGACCAGGTCGAGTTGATCGACGCGCGCGGGCCCCTAAGGTTGTCGGTGAAGTTGATCGTTCCCAGAGGCGTTTGCTGCAGGCTGCCGGTCTTGATGCCGGCGACCTGGGTCGCATTCACAAAGACGTCCGGCAAGCCGAGTGAATCGGCGGCACGTGCCTCGTATTCATTCCGGCGGACTCCGGACTCGCCCGACTGTTGCAGGTCCGAGACCGTGTGCAGGGCAATGCGAGCGTCCTCGTAGGAAAGCGGAGCGGCCACGACGACTCCAGCGCCCTTGACGACGCCAAGCCAAATGACGGTGAGGCAGACAGCTGCGCGGCTTGGCTCTTTGCTTGTAAGGCGCATGCGGGCTCATCCCCTCAATCGCCTACCGGTCGCGCCCAAAGCCGGCGGTGCCGAGGCCCGTACCGTTGGCGACGACCGTGTCGGACATCGCGCCCGCGCCGCCCTTAGCCGGGAGTCTGGCGGCCAACTGATCTGCTACCGTATTCATGTCCTCCCGCTCCCGATGCCGGCATAGCCTCGCAACAGCCAAAGGCTTTTCTCAAGCACGATCGCAGCGCCAGTGCTCATTCCGCTGCGGCATGAGGACGCATTTCAATGAGGTCGCGTGGCTGCGCCGTCACACCCAACGGCCGCCGGATTGCAAATGTGACAGAGGAGACACGCGTGCGACGCTGGGGCGTGCCGTGAGCGTTAGGCCAGACGTTTCATCTGTAACTGCGGCGAAATAATTCGACCATCGAGTCACCGCACGATGCCGCTATCGGCTGCCTCCTGGTTCACGTCATGGATGCCCTGCCCGCTACCTGGACTGCCCTGTGTCTACTGACATTCGTGCTTGGTCTTAAACATGGCTTCGATGCCGATCACCTCGCGACGATTGACGGGCTGACCCGTTACAACGCCTGCGTGAACCCGGCTCTCTCCAGGGTTGCGGGAGTGCTTTTCTCCCTCGGACATGGGGCGGTCGTACTGCTGGTCGCGCTGGTGGCGGGCATCCTTTCGGCACGCTGGCGCACGCCCGGCTGGCTCGAGCTCACTGGCGCCGCGGTGTCTGTTCTGTTTCTGTTTGGACTGGCATTCGTCAACGTCCATGCGGTGCTGACGAGCCCACCCAACGCGGTAATCGCCCCCGCCGGGCTCAAGGCACGCCTGCTCGGGCGCGTACTGACCGTGCGCCGGCCGTGGGCCATCACTGCGGTGGGTATGTTGTTCGCGTTTTCGTTCGACACCGTGTCGCAGACGGCGCTGTTTGCGTTGGCGGCCGGTCGTTTTGGCGGCGTCTCGCAGGCGATGTTCGTCGCCGGGCTGTTCGTCCTGGGTATGCTCGCTGTCGACGGCATCAACGGCGTCTGGATCTCCGCCCTCATCCGCCGCGCCGACCGCAGGGCCGTCATCGCCTCCCGCGTGATGGCGCTTGCCGTCGCCGCGATCAGCCTTGCGGTCGGCCTGTTCACCGTCGCCAAGCTGCTGCTGCCGCCGCTCGACGCATGGGCCGCAAGCCGTGAGCTCGTCTTCGGTACCGTTGTCGTAAGTGCGGTCACCGCCGCGTTCCTCGCCGCGATGCGCGCCGCGCGCCGCTACCAGCCGGCCGCGGCCATTCCGGCAAGGTCCAAGTTACAAGTGTGATTGGATGCGGAGATTTCGCAATCGAATTGCGACACGCGCGACACAGACTTCCTCTCATACGCCGTGGCGAGCATCCGTGGCAAGAGCCGTCTTACGGGGATTCGATCGAGCTTAGGGGACGCATGAAGTTCGCTCTCTCAAGAAATAGCTCCACCCGACAAGGCAACCGGCGCGTCGGGCCGGGACCCGCAGCGATGCGCGGCGCGCTCCATTGGAGCGTCATCCTCCTGATCGCGCTAGGCATCGTAGTTGGCATCGCCGGCGCGGCGGCTACCACCTGGATGGTTAATGTGACCAGCAGCGAGAACTTCTGCGCGACCGCATGCCACTCGATGCAATGGGCGGCGGCAGCCTACACTCGCGCACCGCACTACGCCAACCCCCACGGCGTTCGCGCGAGCTGTGGGGATTGCCACATTCCGTTTGAGAGCCGGCCTGCTACGCCGTTCCAATACATCTTCGGCACGATATGGACGAAGCAGCTCGACGGCACCCACGACGCGATCGCGGAGCTCCGTGGCACGAACTCGACCGAGGAAAAGTGGGAGGCGAGGCGACCGCAGCTCGCCGCAGACGTGGAGGCCTGGTTCAGGAAGACGAACTACGAAACCTGCAAAGGCTGCCACCGGCTGGACGCAGCGACTGGCCCGGCAGTCGACATCCATGCCGACTTGCTCAAGGCCGGCCCGGTCGACTGTGTGCAGTGTCACGCCGACGTCGGGCACACCTTCGCGGCAACCGCGGCAGCCAAACCCTGACGCGCCACCACCCACCCAGAGGTCGCTCCAGCCTCATCGTCCTCCCTCCGAACGGTCCTCTCCCTCCTCCTCCTGGACCCGTTCGGCCTCCCGCGCCGGGCTGCTCGATCAGTCCGGCGCCTTTTTTTTTATCGGCGAGCTTATGGTCGACGCGAGCGCCGTCAAAGCCGGATGGAACGTCGCGTCGTTGAAGGTTGCCATGCATTCGGCTGTATTTCACACGTCGCGCGAAATAGAGGGTGCGAAACAAGTGGGACACACTGTGGAGGCACGCTTCAACTGACACGCCGAGGAGACAATGATGATCTTCGCCTTGTTACCGCCGTTCTGGCTGATTCGCATGGCGGTGGCTGCCGTCTGGATCTACGAGGGTCTGTGGTGCAAGCTCCTCCGTGGCCAGCCGCACGAGCTCGAAGTCGTCAGGGCAGTACCCTACTTTGGACCCCGCATCGGAACGTTCTTCCTTCAGGCGCTGGGGCTCGTCGAGGTCGGGCTCGGAATCTGGTCCTTGAGCGCGGTGGGGCCATTGCAGTGCGCGATCGCCCAAACGTTGCTGCTCGTCGCATTGAATGCCAGCGGCCTTCTGTTTGCCCATCGCCTCATCCATGATCCGGGCGGCATGGTGGTCAAGAACTTCGGATTCCTCGTGCTGGTCTGGGTGATGGCCGGGCTACCACCCTCAGCGGCATGACGATGGCCTCAGCAGAGACCGCCTGGAAGAGCGGCCGGCTCGATGCGCATCACGGCCCGAGCGAGCTGCTGTTCGGCCGCATGTATGAAGACGCCTCGATCGAGTTGGATGCGTTTCGACCGGGTTGCCGCGTTTTCTGCATCGCATCGGCAGGGTGCACCGCTATGAGCCTTGCGCCACGACACGACGTGGTGGCGTTGGACATCAATCGAGTCCAGCTTGACTACGCCGAACGACGCTTCGCGGGCGAGCGCGCCACTCTCGGTGTCGTCGAGCGTGCAATGGCCGCCGTGCGGCCCTTGGCGCGGACCGTGGGCTGGTCGCCATCGGATTTGCGTGCGTTCGTCGATCTGCAGGAGCCGGCCGCTCAAACCGCGTTCTGGCATCGCCGCCTCGACACGTGGCGCTTCCGGGTCGCCGTCGACGGACTGCTTTCTCTGAGTGCGCTGCGCGCCGTCTACGCCGAGGCATTCCTTGATTTCCTGCCGCCACGTTTGGGCGCCGTCATGCGCCGACGAATGGAACGCTGCTTCGCCAGGCATCCCAATGTGACTAACCCGTATGCGCGCGCGCTTCTACTCGGACAGTTGTGCGACGATCCGCCACCGCCTGAGGCAAAGGCGATTCGACTCGTGCATGCCGATGCGGCCGCCTACCTAGAAAGCGAGCCGCCCGGCAGCTTCGATGCGTTCACCCTGTCGAACATCCTGGACGGGGCCGACGCTACATATGCGCCGCGGCTCATGGCTGCTGTGAAGCGCACGGCGACGTGCGATGCAGTTTGCGTGCTGCGCAGCTTTCGCGAGCCGGCAGTCGGCCTGCCGACCAACCGCGCTGCCGACGACCGGTCGATGCTGTGGGGCGTCGTCGATGTAAGGGCGGCCGCGTCGCTGTAGGGGACAGCAAGTTCGCGAGCAAGCCCCGGGCTACATTGGAAACGCGCATGAAACACGCGCGTGACGCGTGCGCGTCACAATTCTACCGCCGCCTTCGAAGGGAGCGTCAATGCAACTTAAGCTGAACGGCGTGGTGCAAGCGCTGCCGGCACGGATCGCGCGACGGAAACGCGCGAACACGCTATCATCGACGACGGTCGTGACGACGATGGTGTTTGCGGCATCGCCCGATCAGGTATGGAACGGCTTGTTGTTCTACGAGCAGATCCAGGAACGACCGCCACTGCACCTCCGCCTGCTGCTTCCGGTACCGCTCCGCACCGAAGGTACAAAGTCGCAGGTCGGCGACAACGTCATGTGCGTCTACGAATGCGGGGATCTGATCAAACGCATAACACGCATCGATACGCCGCGTCACTACGAGTTCGAGGTGATCGAGCAGAACCTCAGGATCGGCGGCGGATTATCGCTTATCGGCGGGGGCTATACGCTGCGATCGCTCCAGGCAGGCCGTACCGAGGTCGGCGTCACGACCCAGTACGTGAGCGCCCTGCGTCCGGGCTGGCTTGGAGGCCCATCGAGGCGATGGCCTGTCACATTTTTCACCATCACCTCCTTTCGGCGATGCGACGAGAGATCGAGTCTGGATCGCGAGGTTCGAGCTGAACGAGGATCGTCGAACCGCTGCGAGAAGCACAGGACGGTCGAACGAGTATGCGTATGCGCGAAACGTGGATAACCCGTGACGGCACCGAAATGGAGCTGCGCCCCATTCAGGACAGCGATGGCAATCTTCTCGTGCCATTCGTCAAGCACCTGTCTTTCGGTACCCGCTATTTCCGATATGGTCGTGGAAACTTTGAGCTTCAAGAGCAGGACATTCAACGTGTGTGTCATCCCGATCCCGAACGCTGCGTCCACTTGCTCGTTCTAATGCCCACGACCGCCAATCAAGCAGTTGTAGGATCGGGACGAATCTTGTTTGAAGCAGGAGCGAAGAATTGCGAGCTTGAGATGACGGTTACCGATACCTGGCAACGACGTGGGGTCGGGCAGCATCTGCTCGAGGCGCTGATTGAAACGGCGCGGTGCAAGGGTCAGACGCAAATGTGGGCGCGCATGTTGGCAACCAATCGGACCATGATCGCGTTCCTTGGGCGCCGCGGATTCCTAGTATCGGATTATGGCGATGGGATCGCGCTAAAGATTGCCCGACTCACCCTGTAACTGACAGCAAGTTGCTCGTTCGAGCATCGTAATGCGCCGGTTTTGCCTGCGATGTCCATGCTTATCCGAGCATGAGTGCACGAGCGGATTCCGGTGCGACCTTGCGGTGAACCGCCAGATGCAGCGGCGTGCGCGAGCGCGCACTCTTGCGTACGAAGTTGTAGCGCGCCACGTGATAGCTCGAATCAAAGCCGAAGAAGTTCACGCGCATCCGACCGAGTTCCTCTTCGCGATACGCCGACAAGGGCTTGCGCGCTTCGTCTTGCGCGCGCCGCGCGTTCTTAGCGTCGAGCAGCGCACCGAAGCGCTCGTACTGCGCCAGCGCAAGCGCAACGTCCTCGACGGCCATCGCAAACGGCACACCGTCTGGATACACGCATTGATCGGCGAGGCCGATAGCGGCTGCCCGGCGAGCCCCAAGCGGCAAGCGATTGTCGACAAGCATGCGCACGGCGCTGGCACCGACACGGCGCGGAAGCAGGTAGGTCCAATACTCCGACCCGTACAAGTTGCCCATGCTCTTGTAGTGTGGATTCATGACAATACCGTCGCGCGCCAGGACGCGATCGGCCGCGAGCGCGAGGAATACCCCACCGGCACCAGCATTGCCGGCCAACGCAGCAAGCGTGAGCTGACGAGGTGTCCGGACGATGTCGCGCACCAGGTCGTTCATGGCATTGATGTTGCGCCATGATTCCTCGGCCGGCTGGGCCGATGCCTCGATCGCGTTGAGGTCGATGCCGTTCGACCAGAACTCTTCGCCACCCATGAGCGCGATCACGCGCGTGGGGCGCGACCGTGCGTAGCGATACGCGCGTCGCAGGCGCATGCACTGGTTCGTGCTCATGGCCCCGTTATAGAAGCGAAAGTGCAGGAAGCCTACCGGACCGCGCTCGACGTATTCAATCTCGCGCCACGTCACGTGAGCGACAGTGCGGTGCGGCGCGAGCACATCCTCCGGCACGCTCGCGAGCCGACCATCGAGCACCTTTGTGGCCGGCAACTTGAAAGCGCTTGCGTCGTCGGCACATTTGAGATGGGTGATCCAGATGGCAGCATCGCGCGTCGCGCGGCAGACCGCTCCGTCGCGCTGCGCGAGGATCGCGCCCGGATTCGTCCCTCGTAACCGTTTCTCCAGGTGCGCGCCGTAGAGGTAGTAGCGCTCGCCGGCTATGGTATCGAGCACGCCGGGAGCACCGTCGGCCGCGTGCACCTTGCGCAGGATCGTCTCGGTATCGTCCTGCTCCCAGTCGATGGCACGGTCGGCCTGGCGCATCGGCGGTCGCCAGCTGCCCTCGATATCCCCGCACGCGTAATCGAGCGGCCTTGGCCGAAACCCCGGATCATCCAGGCGGCGCAGGATTTGAGCGATCGCCTCGATTGCCGCGTCGGTAACCTCGTTGCGGTACAAGCTCGCCTTGGTCGTGGGGCGCATCGCGAATGAGACGGACGCCCAGATGTCCCCCGCGTCCATCTCGCCGTTGGCCTGTAACGCCGTGACGCCCCAGCGGGGCTCCTCGCGCATGATTGCCCAGTCCAGCGCCGAAGGGCCGCGGTCGCCCGGGATGCCGGGGTGGATCACGATGCACCGATGCGCACGCCACACGCTCTCGGGGATCGCGCGCTTGAGGAACGGTGCGATGACGAGCTGTGGTCGGAACAGCGCGACTGCTTCCTCGGTCACGCGGTCGTTTATGTCGAACTCCACGGAAACGTCGTGGCCCCACTCGCGCAAGTCGACGAACAGCCGCTGCGTGAGACTGTTGAACGCGTGAGCCAGGAGCAGGATGCGCATCGGAACGTCGGGCCTCACGCGTCGTGAATGTCGCTCTCGAAGGGGACTAAACGCGGCATCATTGGACGTCGTTGCGATGTAGTCTGGGTGCGCGCTACGGAACCAGCATGGCAGCCAGAATCATGCACGGTGGCATGAAGACCAATCCAGCTGCGGGCCCCCACAAACGGCGCCTTCATGGCGCGGACGACCAGCGGGAACGAGAGGTCTTGCGCCAATTCCGCCCGCGGCATCCCAAACATGCCGACGAAGAGCGAGGCGGGCGACGCAAAGTCCAGCGCTGTTCGTTGATACGCGAAACCTGGTTGGCATCGAACATCTTCGCGCGTCCGGCGAAGTCGCCCAGAAGCAGGAACAGACAACACAAGGGACCAGGGTCGCAAGCCTCAACCAGACCATGACGGTGTGCTTCCTTGGTCGGTATGCTGGCCAACTCCGGAATTAGCAGCAACATAACCACTCCGGTCGCATCCAGGCGAACCGCTCGTGTGTTTTGAGGAATGTCTACGGCTTCTCCCAGGCCATCTTGACCATCTTGCGACGCATGAACGCGATCTGCGTTGCCAGGGGCAGCTCCTTCGGGCAAACGTCGTGGCACGCGAGCAGCGACATGCAGCCGAACACCCCATCGTCGTCGCCTATGACGTCGTAGTAGTCCTGATCCGACCGCGCGTCGCGCGGATCCAGCCGGAATCGTGCGACGCGGTTCAGGCCAACCGCGCCGACGAAATCCTTGCGCATCCGCGCGGTGCCACAGGCGGCGACGCAACAACCGCATTCGATGCAGCGGTCGAGCTCGTAGATCTTGTCGGCAAGGTCCGGATCCATTTTCTCCTCCGTCCGCCGCAGGTCCGGATTCGGGTCCTTCATATGCAACCAGCCGCGCAGCCGCTCGCTCATTCCACGCATCCATTTGCCGGTATTGACCGAGAGATCGCCGATCAGCTCAAAAAACGGCAATGGAGCGAGCGTGATCTCTGTTCCAAGGTTCTTGGTCAAGGTGCGACACGCCAGCGTCGGCCGCCCATTGATCACCATCGCGCAGCTGCCGCAGATGCCCGCACGGCACACGAAGTCGAATTGCAACGAAGGGTCCTGCTTCTCGCGGATCTCGTTCAGCGCGATGAAGAGCGTCATGCCGACTGCTTCCTCGAGATCGTAGCGCTGCAGATGCGGCGGCACCGACGGCTCCTGCGGGTTGTAGCGAAGCACACTGATCGTGAGTTTGCGTCGGACGGTGTCGCCGTTCGGGCCGCTGTTCGGAGTGGCGCTGGGGACGCCGTTCGAGTCAGCGTTCGGGCCGCCGTTTGGGCTCTTGGCGATGGGCAGGATCTTGATCGTAGCGTCGTTCATTGTGCGACCTCAATGGGTTCGTCGATGCGTTCATTGCGGCCGCGGAACCGCTCGGGCAGCAGGCTTTCATAGGGCATAAGCGCCTCTTGCACGGCGAAACGCGGTGCGCCGGCCAACTTGGCCTTCAGCGCCTCGACCTCCGCGGCGCGTTTGGGCGTGTCGGGATTGTCGATGTAATCTTTGGCACCGTACCCGCGCCAGCCCGGTGGCAGCTCCATTGCGCCGATGTCAAGCCCTTCCCACGCCAGCGACGGCAACGTGTCGGCTTCGCCCTTCCACAATGCGAGCGTGCGTTTGAGCCATTCGGCGTCGTTGCGTCGTGGAAAATCCTCGCGGAAGTGCGCACCCCGACTCTCGGTGCGCACGAGGGCACCGTAGGCGATGCACAGCGCGACCTTGAGCATCTTCTGCACGCGGTAGGCCGTGACGAGCTCGGGATTTGCGCCGCGCGACCGGTCATGCAAGCCGATGTTGCGGCTCTTCACCAGGAGCTGCTGCAGCTCGTCCACCGCCGCCTGGAGGTCCGCGCCACGACGGAAGATGCCGACCTTCGCCGTCATCACCTCCTGCATCCGCGCCTTGATCGCCGAGGCATCCTCGGTGCCGTGGCCGGCGAGCAGCGCGTCAAGCTTGCCCTGCTCGCGGCGCAGGAAGTCGTGGACCAGTGGAGTCGGGATGTCGACCTCGTTGTCGATACGGTCGCAGAAGTCCGCGATGTACTCGCTCACAATCATGCCGGCGACCACCGTTTCGGCGACCGAATTGCCACCGAGCCGGTTGAAGCCATGCATGTCCCAGCACGCCGCCTCGCCGGCGGCGAACAGGCCCTTGAGCGTCGGGCTTTCCCCGGTGTGGTTGGTGCGTACGCCCCCCATGGTGTAGTGCTGCGCCGGCCGCACCGGTATCCAGTCCTTCACCGGATCGATGCCAAGAAAGTAGTTGCAGATCTCGTAGACTTCGCGCAGGTTCTGCTTGATGTGCTTCTCGCCAAGCAACGTGATGTCGAGCCACAGGTGCTCGCCGAAGCGGTTCTTGGCACCCTTGCCTTTGGCAATGTGCTCCTCCATCCGCCGCGACACGACGTCGCGCGAGGCGAGCTCCTTCTTCTCCGGCTCGTAATCCGGCATGAAGCGGTGGCCGTCGACGTCCTTCAACAGCCCGCCGTCGCCGCGGCAGCCTTCGGTGACGAGAATCCCGGCCGGGAAGATCGTGGTCGGATGGAACTGCACCGCCTCCATGTTGCCGAGCGTCGCGATGCCGGTTTCGAGCGCTAGCGCGCTACCGATCCCCTCGCAGATGACAGCGTTGCTCGTTACGCGGTAGACCCGTCCCGCGCCGCCGCTGGCGATGGCCGTGGCCTTGGCGACGTAGGCGACGAGCTCGCCGGTGATCAGGTTGCGCACGATGGCGCCGTAGCAGCGGCCGGCGTCATGGATCAGCGCAATCGCCTCGGTGCGTTCATGCACGGGAATCGCCGCGCCGATCGCCTGATCGCTCATCGTCTGCAGCATGGCGTGGCCGGTACCGTCGGAAACGTAGCAGGTGCGCCACTTCTTGGTGCCGCCGAAATCGCGCTGGGCGACCAAGCCCTGTGCCGCGTCGCGCTCGGTAATCGTCACTTTCTGGCCGTTGATGACGACCTGGCGGTCGCCCTTGCGCACACGGCTCCAGGGCACACCCCACGCCGCCAGCTCGCGCACCGCCTTGGGCGCCGTGTTGACGAACATCCGCACGACCTTCTGATCGGCGCCCCAGTCGCTGCCGCGGACGGTGTCCTCGAAATGCACGTCCTCGTTGTCGCCCTGTCCCTTGATCACGTTGGCCAGTGACGCCTGCATGCCGCCCTGCGCTGCCGCCGAGTGCGATCGCTTCGGTGGCACCAGTGACAGGATGACGGCTTCATGGCCGCGGCGCTTGACGCCGATCGCCAGCCGCAGGCCCGCGAGCCCGCCGCCGATCACGAGAACATCCGTATAGACAATCTTCATTGCGTCACCCCCGATGGAGCGTCTTTGAGCGCGGCGGGAACGTACCGCTCGCCGTAGTTCGGCGCATGCTCGATCCCGATCTTGATGTAGGCGGCGAGGGTGGCGAAGCCCAGTACGAGAAAGAACCCGGTGAGCGCCCACTTGAGCGCCCTCAGTCGCCTCCGGGTGGCATTGGGGTCGGGGCCTGCGAACCACTGCCACTTCACCATAAGGCGGTAAAGCCCGATGCCTCCGTGCAACTCGACCGCGAGCAGGAGCAGGATGTATAGCGGCCAGTAATGCCCGCTCCAGACCCGGTCCGAGGACTCAAAGGGTCCGATGAGGTCGGGGTGCGTCAACATGATGTAGACGTGGGGCGCGGCCAGGAAAAATAGCGCGAATCCGGTGAAAGCCTGCCATGCCCAGAGCGTGGTGTCCCCGTGCCGGATCATCTTCATGTGGCTGCGAAAGGTCGTGAACTGGCGGTAGTTGATCGGAAATTTGCGCATGGCGAGGAACGCATGGACGATAATCAGCGCAATCACACCACCGACGATGAACGAGACGATGCCGACGTGCGATCGGCCGAAGAAGAAGTATCCTTCGAAGAGCTTGGTGACGGTCCACATCGCGTCGTTGCTGATGAGGATCGTCGACACGAAGAACATGTGACCCCACATGAACAGGGCGACGATCAGGCCGGTGCCGCTTTGGATGAAGTCGAGGCGCGCCGGCCAGCGACTGCGGTGCGCAGTGCCGGTGAGACCGACGCCGGCGATGAGTTGGTTGCTTGACTCCATGGGTCGAATCCTTGCTTTGGGTGGTGTAGTTTCAGATGAACCTGCGATCGACATCTCCGGCGCTGCCGCGCGGTCACCCACGCGCCGTGATCCAGGGCACCCCGATGAGCAGAAACGCCACGAGGAAGATCGCGCCGAAGATCGCGCCGAGCTGCCAGAACTTGCCCGACGGGATATACCCACTGCCGTAATAGACCGGGCTCGGTCCCGTGCCGTACGGGGTGATGATCCCCATGATTCCAAGACTCAGCAGGAGCAGGAGCGTGAACTGCTGCATCGACAGGCCCTGCACGGTCGAGCCGACGCTGAGCATCACCGGCAATAGCGCCGTCACGTGCGCGGTGACGCTCGCGAACATGTAGTGCAGGAGGAAGAATGCCACGACCAGCATGACCATTGCGACCAGAGGCGAGAAGCCGCTCATATGACTCGCCATCACGTTCGCGAGCCATTTCACGAAGCCGACGTGATTAAGGCCATCAGCGAGCGCGACCAGCGTCGCGAACCAGGCGAGCGTGTTCCAGGCCTGCTTGTCTGCCAGGAGGTCGTCCCACGTCACGACCTTGGTGACCAGCATCAAACAGATGACCACCAGGGCCGCTGTCGTCGCGTCCAAGTACTTGCCGCCGAAGATCCACAGCAGCAGGGCGACGGCGACCAGGACGGCCAGGATGATCTCGCGCCGCGTCATCGGCCCCATCTTCTCGAGCTCGGCTCCCGCCCACTTCGGTACCTCCTCGCCGGACTTGACCTCGGGCGGATAGAACCAGTATCCGAGCAGCGGCACGGCAATCAGCAACAGGATGCCGACCGGCGCGAACGCCACGAACCACTGCATCCAGGTGATTTGGACGTTGGCCGTCTTCTGTGCGAGCTCCAGGGCGAGCAGGTTGGGTGCGAGACCTGTCAGGAACATCGAGCTCGTGACGCACGTCGTGGCCAGTGCGGTCCACATGATGTAGCCGCCGATGCGCTGTGCCGAGGGGTCGTTCGGCTTCGAATCGTAGAGTGGCGGCAGATTCTTGATGACGGGGAAGATCGTCCCGCCGCTGCGTGCCGTGTTCGAGGGCGTGAAGGGCGCGAGAATGAGATCGGCGCCCATGACGGCGTATCCCAGCGTAAGCGTCTTGCGACCCAACGCCTTCACCAGCACGAGCGCGATGCGCCTGCCCAGACCGGTCTTCTCATAGCCCAGGGCGAACATGAACGCTCCGAAGATCAGCCATACCGTAGTGTTCGAGAACCCGGAGAGCGCCCAGCGGATCGCCTCGACCGGCCAGCGCGAGCCCGCGGTCGCCGCCTGCTCCGGTGAGAGGTACACGTGGTTCGCAAGCACCGCCACGACGGTGATCCCGATAAGGCCGATCGCCCCGCCCGGCAAGGGCTCGAACATCAGTCCGACGATGACGCCGGCGAATATAGCGAAGTACCACCACGCGAATTGCGGCAAACCCCCAGGTGCCGGGACCAACGCGAGGACGATCGCGATCGCGATCGGCGCGATCGCCTTCCAGGAAATATGAAACGGGGCCGGCGAACCAAGCGCGGTAACCCCCGCTGAACCCGCTTCGCGTACGGGCTGGATGGTCTGCATCATGGTTGATTCACCTTTCGTATTGTGGTCGGTAGAGCTGGCCCTCGATCCAATCTCGGATGTCGATCGGGCGCTCAACCTGCGCAAGGCCTTTGTCGAACATGAATTCCGCAACGCGCGTTGCCGTCGTCACTTCCGTCTCCAGAATGTTGGCTTGGCTTGGATGGCAATGGCGTGAACGGTGGATGATGCGGTGTCGGCTTTCGGACTAGGCGATCGATTTCTCGACTCGGGGAGCGAGCGGGTGCGTCATGTCCTCCGGGCGTACCCACGCGTCGAACTGCTCTGCGGTCACGAAGCCGAGCTTCAGCGCGGATTCGCGCAGGGTGAGATCCTCGTGGTAGGCCTTCAGGGAAATCTGCGCCGCCTTCTCGTACCCGATGTGCGGGTTGAGCGCCGTCACCAACATGAGGCAGCTGTCGAGATGCTCGCGAATGCGCTTCTCATTGGGCGCGATGCCTGTCGCGCATCCGTCGTTGAACGAACGGATGCCTTCGGCCAGCAGCTGGATCGACTGCAAGACGTTGTGCAAGATGACCGTCTTGTAGACATTGAGCTGGAAGTTTCCTTGCGATCCGCCGAACGCCACCGCATGATCGTTGCCGAAGACCTGCACGGCCACCATGGTCAGCGCCTCGCACTGGGTCGGGTTGATCTTCCCCGGCATGATCGACGAGCCTGGTTCGTTTTCGGGAATCTTCAGCTCGTCGAAACCGGTCCGCGGCCCGCACGCATACCAGCGCACGTCGTTGGCGATCTTCATGAGCGCGCCGGCCAAGGTGCGCAGTGCGGCGCTCACGTTAACCATCGCGTCGTGTGCCGACAAATACGCGAACTTGTTTGGCGCCGAGACGAACGGCTTTCCCGTCTCTTCCGCGATCTTGCGCGCGGTCACTTCGCCGAAGCGCGGATCGGCGTTCAACCCTGTGCCGACGGCGGTCCCGCCGATCGCCAAGCCGTATACGTCCGGCAGGGCGCGCACGATCACGTCCAGCGCCTGCTCGAGCTGCCCCGTCCAGCCCAAGATCACCTGACCGAGGGTCAGAGGCGTCGCGTCCTGCAAATGGGTGCGGCCGACCATCACGACTCCGGAAAAGGCCCGGGATTTCGCATCGAGCGTTTCATGCAGCGCACGGATCGCGGGGACGAGCACGTTCTCCAGCTGCTCGACAGTCGCGATGTGCATGACCGTCGGAAACGTGTCATTCGACGACTGGCTGTGGTTGACATCGTCATTGGGGTGGATCGGTTTCTTCGAGCCCACGACACCGCCGGCTAGCTGAATGGCGCGATTCGCGATGACCTCGTTGGCGTTCATGTTGGTCTGCGTGCCCGATCCGGTCTGGTACACGACCAGCGGAAACTCGTCATCCAGCTTGCCGTCGATGACTTCCTGCGCGGCGCGTACGATCAGATCAACCTTCTGCTGCGGCAGCTGGCCCAGCTCTTCGTTCGCGAGGGCCGCGCATTTCTTGAGGATTCCGAGCGCACGAACCACGGGCCGCCCCCAGTGGTAGTGCTCGACGCCGATCGGGAAGTTCTCGTGGGATCGTTGCGTCTGGGCGCCCCACAAATGAGCGGCGGGAACCTTCACGTCTCCCATCGCGTCTTCCTCGACGCGGAAAGTGCTGTCTACTGTCATATCTCTCTCTTCAATGTCATAGGATCTGAGCATATTGAAATGCAATCGCATGGCTGCACCATTACAAGCGGCAGCTCGCACCACTACAGATGCAAGAGAAGACCGACGTGATGCGCCCGCCTTGCGGCGGCTACCTCCGCAGGCGCGCCACTGCGCAGCGCGACCGCGAGGGACGTATGCAGCAGTCCGATTTGCGCGGCAATACGGCGAGCCATTGCGTTCGCGACGATGCCGCTCGGCGTTTGTGCCGACCCAAACCGCCGCCTAGCAGATGCGCGGCAGTTGCTCGCCGGTGAGCCAGTCGACGTTGCGTCGTCCGCCGAATGTGGTCTGCATCTGCACGAAGTGGTACGGATCTTCGACGACGGCGCCGATGAGCGCGGCATCGCGACCGAGCGGATGGGCACGCATCGCGGCGAGCAGGGCTTCGCTGTCTTCCATCGCTGCAATGGCGACGAGCTTGCCCTCGTTCGCGGCGTAGAGCGGATCGAGCCCGAGAAATTCGCACGCTGCGACGACTTGCGGCTTCACCGGCAGGTCGCGCTCGCGGATGACCATGCCGCAGCCCGATTGCGTCGCCAGCTCGTTGAGAGTCGTCGCCAGGCCACCACGCGTCGGATCGCGCAGGCAATGTATCCGCGGCACCGCAGCGAGCATCGCCGCCACAAGTCCATGCAATGCCGCGGTGTCCGACCTGATGGTCGATTCGAAGCTCAGATTCTCGCGCAGCGACATGATCGCGACGCCGTGATCACCCAGGGTTCCGCTGACCAGGATCGCGTCCCCGGGCCGGGCGCGGTCGCCCGCGATGTCGACGCCCTCGGGAACGGCGCCCACGCCTGTCGTGGTGATGAATACGCCGTCGCCCTTGCCTCTCTCCACCACCTTGGTGTCGCCGGTAACTATCGGCACCCCGGCATCGCGAGCGGCTTGCGCCATCGAGGCGACGATGCGTCTGAGATCGGCGAGCGGAAAGCCCTCCTCAAGCACGAAGCTCGCGGCCAGGTACAGCGGGCGGCCGCCGGCCATCGCGACGTCGTTCAGCGTGCCGTGAACCGACAGGCGGCCGATGTCGCCGCCGGGAAAGAACAGAGGCGACACGACGTGACTGTCAGTCGCGATGACCACCCGGCCGGGTGGAACCGTGACGCTGGCCGCATCGTTGCCCGCACGCAGCCATGGATTGTCGAATTCGCGCAGGAACAGCTCGTCGATGAGCTGCGCCATCGCGCGTCCGCCGCCGCCATGACTCATGTCCACATGGCCGTGCTTGAAATCGACCGGCCGGACGTAGCCACCACGCACTTTGCTCATGACGCAACCGCCACGACCGGAATGTCCTTGAAGCGCCCGTAGGTGTAATGCGCGGCGCATGCGCCTTCGGAGGAGACCATGCACGAGCCGATGGGATTGTCAGGCGTGCACACCGTCCCGAAGACCTTGCAGTCAGTCGGCTTCTTCACGCCGCGCAGGATCGCGCCACACTCGCAGGCCTTGTTATCGGGCACCTGACGATAGGCGATGCCGTAACGGGCCTCGGCATCGAAAGTGCGGAACGCTTCGCGAATGCGCAGCGCGCTGTACGGCACCTCGCCCAGGCCGCGCCACTCGAACGAGCTGCGCAGCTCGAACACCTCCGCGATCAACGCTTTCGCCTTCACGTTCCCTTCGCGGCAGACGGCGCGGGTGAATTCGTTTTCCACCTCGGCTCGCCCTTCGTTCAACTGGCGCACCAGCATCAGGATCGCCAGCATCACGTCGAGCGGCTCGAACCCGGCGATGACGACCGGCTTGCAATATTCCTCCGCGAAGAACTCGTAGGGCTGACTGCCGATCACGGTCGACACGTGCGCGGGCCCGATGAAGCCGTCGAGCGGGACCGTGCCGAGCTGCCGCACCTCGGGCGACTCAAGAATGTTCGTGATCGCGGCCGGCGTCAGCACGTGGTTGCAGAACACGCTGAAGTTCGAGAGGCCTAGCGCCTGCGCCTGCCGAATTGCGACCGCCGTCGGCGGCGTTGTGGTCTCGAATCCGATGGCGAAGAATACGACCTCACGCTCGGGATTCTCTCGCGCGATGCGGATCGCGTCGGCGCTCGAATACACCATCCGGATGTCCGCACCGCGTGCTTTCGCCTTCAGCAGCGAGAGGCCCTTGGACGCGGGGACACGCATCGTGTCAGCGTAGGTTGCGAGAATCAGGCCGGGCCGCGCGGCGAGCTCGATCGCGTTGTCGATCCGGCCGATCGGCAGCACGCACACCGGGCAGCCCGGACCGTGGATCATCCGCACGTTGGACGGCAGAAGATCTGCGATCCCGTAGCGCGAGATCGCGTGCGTATGCCCGCCGCAGAACTCCATCAGGTTGTAGGCGAGCTTGCCATTGGCTTCGCGCTCGATCGCGGAGGACAATCGGCGCGCCAACGCGCCATCGCGAAATTCGTCGATGAACTTCATGAGGACTGCTCCGGCTCCGCCTTCAGGTCAGCCGATGCGAACAGCGCCAGCGTGCGCTGCGCCTCGTCCGCGTCCAATCGCGCGAGCGCATAGCCGACGTGTACGACAACGTAATCGCCCGGCGCAACGCCTTCGACCAGCTCGAGGGAGATCGTCTTGCGAACACCGCCGATGTCGATCACGGCCGCGTCCGGTGCGGCCAGTGCGACGACGCGGGCTGGAAGCGCGAGGCACATCGTTCACTCCTCTGCGAGCGCGCGTTGGACGACCCACGCCTGTCCGAGCGCAAGTCCGCCATCGTTGGGGGGCAGTGCGCGCGCTTCCCGCATCGTGATGCCGCGCGCGTGCAGCGCCGAGCGCAATCCGCGCGAGACGATCGCATTGAGAAAGCAGCCACCGCCGCAGGCGACGGTGGAGATACCGGATGCATGCGCCGCCGCCGCAATCCACTGCGCCAGCGCCTCGACCAGCGTGGCATGGAATAGCGCCGCTCCGAAACCCGCGTCGGATACATCGGCCAGTCGCATCAACAGCGGTAGAAGATCGAGCTCGTTGCTCGCCGTGATGCGGAATCCATCCGTATCGGGCGTCACGCTGCCGTGCGCTTCGGCCAATCCTTCCAGCAGCATCGCTGCCTGACCCTCGAAGGCCATGCGGCGGGTCACGCCGAGCAGGCCTGCGGCAGCGTCGAAGTAGCGACCGGCGCTGGACGTCTGCGGGACGTTGCGGCCGCGCTCGAGCTGCGCGGCGACAATCGGCGCTGCCGGCTCGTCGGAGAAACGCTGCGCGATCTCGTCAGTGCGGCCGCCTAGCAGCAGGGTTGCCGATGCCATGCGCCACGGCTCGCGCGCAGCAACATCGCCCCCGGGAAGGCGCAGTGGCACAAACCATCCCAGGCGTTCGCAATGCGCGCCGTCCACCCGGAGCAATTCTCCGCCCCATGCGGTTCCGTCAGTGCCAAGCCCCATGCCGTCGAGCGCAATCCCGAGCACCGGACCGTCCACCCGGTTCTCGGCGATCACGGCGGCGATGTGGGCATGGTGATGCTGCACGCCGCGCGTGGGAATCTGCATCGCGGGCGCAAGAAGCGCCGCATGGCGCGTGCTGAAGAAGTCCGGATGCAGGTCGTGCGCGATGGCCACCGGCTCGACCTGGAGAATCTCCGTCAGATGGTCGACGGCCTCGACCAGCACCCGACACGTCGGCGCGTTGTCGAGCTCGCCGATGTGCTGCGATACGAACGCCTCGTCGCCGCGCGTCACGCAGATCGCGCTCTTGAAGTGTCCTCCGAGCGCGATGACGCTCGGGCCGGCACGCGAGAGCTTGATCGCCCGCGGCGTGTAACCGCGGGCGCGGCGAAGGAACTGGAATGTCTTGCCGGCCTCCTCGCTCGCTACGCGCAGCACGCTGTCGTCGCAGCGGGTGACGATCGCGCGATCGTGGACCAGGAACGCATCCGCGATGCCGGCAAGCCGTCGCACGGCCTCGTCGTTGCCGGTGGCGAGCGGCTCGCCGCCCGGGTTCGCGCTGGTCATGACCAGGATAAGGTCGTGCGCCTGATCACACCATGCAACGCCCGCGGGCCGGTCGGCCGCTTCGTGAAACAGCAAGTAGTGCAGAGGCGTGTACGGCAGCATCGCTCCAAGCCAAGCGAGCCGCGGTGCGACGCCGGGCAGGATAGTGTCCACGTCGGGCCGCTTGCGCATCAGCACGATGGGCCGCTCGGGCGAGGTGAGAAGCTCTGCCTCCACCCGGGATATGTCCGCGAACCGTGCGAGCGACGCCACGTTCGCCGCCATGACTGCGAACGGCTTTTCCTCCCGCGCCTTGCGCGCGCGCAATGCAGCCACAGCCGCCCCATTGCGCGCATTGCAGGCGAGATGAAAGCCACCGAGGCCCTTGATCGCGACCACCTCGCCATGCCGGATTCGTGCGATCGTCGCAGCGATCGGATCGTCATCCGTCAGCACGCTGCCGCCGGCATCGAGCAGCGCCACCCGCGGACCGCACTCCGGGCATGCGTTGGGTTCGGCATGGAAGCGCCGATCCAGCGGGGAGCGATATTCGCGCAAGCACGCGGCGCACTGCGCGAACTCCGCCATGGTGGTCATCGAGCGGTCGTAGGGCAGCGTCCGGGTGATCGTGTAGCGCGGCCCGCAGTGCGTGCAATTGATGAACGCATACCGGTAGCGGCGATCCGCAGGGTCGCACAGCTCGCGCAGGCATTCGAAGCAGATTGCCGAGTCGGGGCCGATCGCGGTCGTCGCGCGGCCCGGTGCGCTGTCGAGGATTGCAAAACCCGTACCGTCGCGCAAGGCCCGGTCGCGCAATGCGATGCTGTCGACGCGGGCGCGCGGCGGCGCGTCCTCAGCAATCCGGCGCGCCATCGCAGCGATGATAGCCGGATCCCCCTGCACTTCGATCGTGACGCCGTCGCCATCGTTGCGCACAAAGCCATCCAGCTCGAGCGCATCGGCGAGCCGGTAGACGAACGGTCGGAACCCGACGCCCTGAACGATGCCGCGCACTTCGATGCGCTTGCGCGCCGTTCGGCTCACATTTGCTGTCGCTGTCATGCTTGTTTGGTTGACGCGGTTCGCTCGGGCACTTGCGCCTCGAGCCCGGACACGCGGTGGCGCAAAGCGTCGACGTTCTGCATCCGTCGCGCGCTCGCCTCCGCTACGCCCCGCTGCAACCATGCGAGCCAGGCATCGAAGCCCTTGCTGGTCCGCGTCGACAGGAGCATCGCCTCGATTCCGGGCCGGACGCGCCGCGCGTAGTCGATCGCGGCGGTTACATCGAAATCGACGTGCGGAAGCAGGTCCATCTTGTTGATGATCACCAGATCGGCGGCGTGGAACATGTCCGGATACTTGAGCGGCTTGTCGTCTCCCTCGGTGACTGAGAGGATCGCGACCTTGTGCGCTTCGCCGAGGTCGAACGCCGCCGGGCAAACGAGATTGCCGACGTTCTCGATCAGGAGCAGGCTCTCCTCCGCCACCCGCAGCTTGCGCAACGCGTCGGCAACCATTTGCGCGTCGAGGTGACAGCCCTTTGCCGTGTTGATCTGCACGGCGTCGACGCCCGCAGCCCGCACGCGCTCGGCGTCCAGGGAGGTCTGCTGATCGCCCTCGATCACCGCAAGCGGCACATCGTGCTTCAACGCTTTGGCGGTCGCGACCAGCAAGCTCGTCTTGCCGGAGCCCGGACTCGACACCAGATTCACCGCGAAGATGCCGTGCTCCGCGAACCAGCGCCGGTTGAGCGAAGCGATGGCGTCGTTCTTGGCGAGGATGTCGCGCTCGATGCATAGCGTGCGCAACCGCTCCGACATCGTTCGGTCGGCGGGCGACGCGAATGAAGTGCCAACCTTCCTGGCGGCGTCGTGGCCATGGCTGTGCCACGTACCATCGGCGTGCCAGTGTCCATTGTTGGCGTCGGGATGCGCGCGGCGGTAGACCGGCGTGCCAGCCGGTGCTGCGTGCAGCGCGTTGTCGCGCGCTTCCGCGCCCCCCCCGACAACATGCTCTTCCTGCAGGCCGTTGCCGGTTGCTTCGACGTTGCTGCACCCACATGTAACGCACATGAGACCTTCTCCTTTGGTTCGCCAACTATCCCAGCTACGCGACCTCGATATCCTTGACCGCCATTTCTTCGCCCCGTACGACGGTCAGCTGATAGCTTCCGCACCTGGGGCATGCATCGCCGCGCTTCGCAAGCTGCACCGCTGCGCCGCAGGGCATGCACCACGCTTCGCCCGGTGTGGCGAGAACGTTCAGTCGTGCGTGCTCGGCGAGGGTTCCGTACGCCGCGGCGTCGAAGAAAAATTGCAGGGCGGCGGGACTCACATGCGATAGCGCACCGATCTCCAGGCGAATGCGTGTCACGCGGTGCGCCGCGTGCTTGCGCGCCGTCGTCTCGACGATGTCGACCATGCTCCGCGCGAGGGCGAGTTCATGCATGGCCCACCTCGATACGTGTCGCCACGCAGGGATCGAGCGCACGGACGGCGAACGTCGCCCGGCGGCGAAGATCGTCCTCATCGCGAGCCGTGCACCGGCGCAATCCGCTCGCCAGCGGGCCATGGGGGTGGAAGTTCCACTCGGTCGGCGCGACGATTCGATACCCGGTGACGCGGCCACCTTCGACACGGACCCGATGCAGCAACAGGCCGCGAGCCGTTTGCACGGCGGCCACGCCGGCGCCGGTGGCGTCGGTGCAGACCTGGACCGCCGGCCAGTGCACGGCCTGCGTTTCGACGAGTTGCTGCAACAGTATCGCGAGCTCGGCGAGGCGCGCGACGATCCGTGCGACGACGCCGTTGCCGAACGACGCGAGCATGGTGCGTACTAGGGGTACCGATTGCATGCGCGCGAGCACCCCCGTTTCCACCGGCGAACCGTTCCACGTGGGATAGCGCTCGAATTCAGCCGCTCTCGCGAGCGACGCCGCAAGCGGATCTTGCAGCGTGGTCGCGCCGACCGTCGGCATCAGCGGGATGTCGCTCGCCCCCAGCGCGGTATGCTCGCGAAGGAGCACTGCGAGGCCAAGGGCCGGTTCGACGGAGGCCACGTCGAGCCAAACTTGGAGCGCTTCCACCGTCTCGATCTGCAGCCATTGGGCGATCGGCATGCCGTAGACGCAGTCGGCCACGATTGACTCGAGGGCGCGCCCTGCGGGGACAGCGCGACCGGCACCAACGTCGCGCTGCATCGCTTCGACCTGGCGTCGTGCTCGAGCGACGGGCGATGCATTCGGTTCACGGCCCAACGCGCGCGGCCAATCGATCAGCAGGCATCGAACGTGCTCCACGACGGCTTCGAGAACGACGCCGATCGAAGGCGTCTCGACGTCCACCGCGGCGGGGCTCTCCGATGCGGCTGCTGCGAGCGCGACGGTTGCCGCCGCGGCATGTGCTCTCGCGCATAGGTTGTAGAGCGACGGAACGATGTTGCGCGCCTCGCCTGCAGTCCTTCCGACGAGTAGCCGCGATGCGGCGAAGCTGGTCGAGCGGATATGGACGTCGTTCACCCGCCGCCCATCCCAGTCGAGCCGCACGACGAGCTCACCTTCCAGGCTCATCGCCCTCTCCGATGAAGCGACCGCGCAGCAGATCGCGCCTGGAAAACGGTGCGTGGAGCGTGGCTTCGAGGCGCGCAATCGGCCCCGCCGCCGCTTCGGTTGCGCGCTCATCATTTTGTGTTGCGGGTTGGGGTCGTGCCGCCGGTCGGTCGGTTGGCTCCGCATGACGCGCGTCGAACAGCGCTGCGCGCGCAAGCCGCGCCGTTTCGCACGCGGACGCATGGTCGACGAACTCCAGCACCGGCGAGAACAGCGAACAGATCAGGTACTCGCCTATGACCTCGGCGAACGCGCTGATGAAATCGAACTCGCCGGCCGGAAACGTGTAGCGACGCTTCTCCCCGACGTTCAATGGCCGCCATGCCGGGGGGTCGCGTGGCGTGAGCATCAGGTTCATCGACCATGGCGTCAGCATCACGCCGAGCCAATAGCCCTTCCAGGGCTCGAACGCGACCGCTTCGACGCGAAGGGCGGGATTCACGAAGGCGAGACCCAGCATCTTCTCGGCGTGCACCGTGCGGAACGCTTCCTCGAGCCGCGCCGAAGGATCGGGCCGCAAGATTGCGCTCTCAGTCATCGGGGAGCACCATGAACTGGTCCTGCATGCAGGCGCAGATCGGGCAGGTCCAGTGCGCAGGCAACTCGGAGAAAGGCGTCCCGACCGGGATCTGCCACACCGGGTCGCCCTGCGCCGGGTCGTACATATACCAGCACACCTTGCATTCGAGCCGCGTGGTCGGCCCGATCTTGGAGCGGTCCCCGAGATAAGAGCCTTCGAAAGTTTTCATGCGGCACCATCCATTGCGCGCGGTCAGGCTGTGTCCGACTCGGCCATCCAGGTAATGAGCTCAGCGAGCCGCGTACGGCTGTCGATCAGATCCTCCGGCGCCGCGATCGCGACCTCGGGCATGTCCACGATCTCGATGGTGTTGAGGATCAGGGTATTCATGCTGTTGAAGTACTGCACGCGCCATACGTTGCGTGCAAGCGTGGAGCTGATTTTGCAATGACCGAAGCCGCGTGAAATCATCGCCACCGGACCGACCGGCAGCGCCCGGGCGAGGACCTGATGGTCCTCGGCCGTCAGCGGGAACAGCGTCAGGTTGATCACGTGGGCAGGAGTGTCCGGCCGGATGTTGCGAAGACGCGCCTCGATCTCCTGGAGCAGCGCGGGCGAGTTCATGGCGCCGTCCGGCAAAGTCACCCGTGCCGGTGCCGGTGCCGCCGCAAGAATCGCTGCACGGATCACCGCCTCAGGCATCGATCCCGCTACGATCCAATCGCCGACGAGCCGGCTGTCGTCGTCGAGCTCGCACACGCGCCAAACACCTGTGAAGACGCTCTCCTGAATATGGATCGCGTGCGCGCCGTTGACCTGGATGCCCACCTCGCCTTCGCCGAGCATCTCGTTGATGATGTCGAGTGCCGCGGGTGACACCCCGGTCACGTTGAGCCGTGGGCCCGGATCGCCCGCTGCCGGGTCCCAGGGAGTCATCGCATCCAGGAACTCGGCCAGCACGTCGTGCGCTTCGGACACGGCCTCGGGCGCTACGCGCTGCGGCACCCGGGGCATCTGGAAAGTATTCATCTCCCGTGGCATGTCCAGGTATTGCAGCTGCTCCTTCTCGACTTGGGAGCCCGGACCGACGATGCGCACGGGAATCGAGAGCGCTTTCATGAATGCTCCTTGGCGCGGTCCATTCAGCTGCCGCAGCTGGCGGCGCCGGTGCCGGCGGTCTTGACCGCGACGCCGATGGTCGGCGGCCGCGTCGGCTGCGCGTCGAGCAACCGCTCGACTTCCTGCAGATATTCGTCCCAGTTGCGCAGGCCATCGACGGCGCCCAGGTACGCCCCGTCGCGCACCATCACGAACGCAGGCCAGCGGCGGAAACCGTAGCGCCCCTGCAGCGACCGGGCGGCAGCAGGCAGGAGCACGCCAACCCGGAAGCGCCCGGCAAACGTCTGAGCGAGCTCCGGAACGATCACAGCGAGGTCGAGCGTCTCCCGCACGCGCAGCGGATCTTCGGTGAACACGAGCAGCGCCTGCCCGGGTTGCTGCACGAAGGAGTCGATGTTGGCGGCGTCGATGTTCAAGTAGCCATGCTTGTGGAAAAGCTGGGCGATCAACGGATGCGCGGGCGCAGGCGTGACGCTATCGCTGGCGCCGGTCATGACAAAGTTCGCTCCGGATGGTGGGCGGGTGCGGCTTGCGATCGACAAGGTCCGGGAAGTAGGCGTCGAAGTCGGTTTCTCCGGTCAGCGCAGCCGCGAGCGCGTCGAGCGCGGCGTTGGTTTGTGCGGCTTCCTCCGGCGTCAGCACGCGGACGGCCGATCCCTGAAAGGCGAGCAGCCACGTTCCGACGTCCTGCTCGCCAACGAGCTGCAAGTCGATGCGATGGCGCTCGCCGCGCCCGCTGCACCAGGCCTGCAATGCGTCGCAGCTTTGCACCTGCACGGGTATGCCGATGCACACGATTCATTCCTGCGCAGAAAGGGAACGCGCGAGCACGCGCGGATCGCCGATGCGGCACGCGCTCGCTTCGTCCGGGCGACCGCGTTCGTATGCATCGAGAGCCAGGGTCGACGCATTGAGCGGTGGACAGGTCTCGTCGGGAGCGCGGCGGCGCGCGGGAAGTCCCCAGCCGGCGAGCTCACGAGCGGCAATATCGACCGCCGCCGGAATGCGGGCTTTCACGCTGGTGCGCACGCTGCCGCCCAGGTCCTCAAGCTCTTGCGGCTGCACGCCGACCAGCGTGACCCGCTCCGGCGACTCGCCGCGCAGCTGCGCCAGCGCGAGCACGTCGTTGAAGCCGTTCTGGTGCGGGCTCATGCGCGTGACCGACCACGCAGGCACGTCGCCGTCACGCAGCACTTTGATCGTTCCGGCAGGCAGGTGAAAATCGATCGCGTCGAACACGAGAACGCGGCGGGCCGACGCGACGAACGGGTACAGGTACAGTCCCTGCGTGCCGCCGTCGACGAGCGCCACGGTGTCGGGAAATGCATAGGCGGCATGCAGCGCCTCGACGGCGCGCACGCCGAACCCCTCGTCGGCCCACAACAGGTTGCCGATGCCGAGCACCAAGGCCTCGCAGCGCATCACCTAGGTAATCTCGGGTTCGCTCGGCTCGCGCTTGAACAGGCGGATGCCGCTGACCATCGTACCCACGACGCTCTCGCCACCCATGATGTCCTCGCGCATCACCATGTACATGTGGATGAGCGCGAACAGGAGCAGATACCACATCGCGAGGTGGTGCAGCGTGCGCACCATCTGCGCATCGCCGAACAACACGAACACCCAGCCGAACAGGCGCATCGGCACGGTGCCCCAGCCCCACTGCTCGGCAAAGAGCGCGAAGCCGGTGACGATGATGAACACTGTTCCCAGCGTGTACATGAAGAACATCGCCGCCTGTGCAAGCGGGTTATGGCCGATCCACAGATCGGCCTCCTTGCGCATGAAGAGGTAATAGCGCATCTGGTTGAACAAGCCGCGCCACCACGCGCCGCTGAAGAACGGTGGCAGAAAGATCGCGCGCGCATGATGATTGCCGACGATCGCCCAGTAGACGCGCACGGCGAACGCAACCGTGAAGATCCACGCCGCGATGAAGTGCAGCATCCGGATCCATGCGAAGAAATAGCTGTGCACTGCTTCTCCGCCGATCGCCGGCGGCGGGCTCCCGATTAGATAACCGGTCGCTGCGAGCACGATCATGCACAGCATCATGACCCAGTGCCAAAGACGCACCGGTGCTTCGTAGACGTAGACTGGCTCGAGCGGAGCCGCGATTACGCGACCGGTTCTGGGTTCTACGCGCATCGACTTCTCCGGTGGCTAGCGAACCTGCACTGCAACGAGCTCCTCGCCTTCCGGCGAGATCACGTGCGACGCGCAGGCCAGGCACGGATCGAAGCTGTGGATGGTGCGCAGGATTTCGACTGGCTGCTCCGGCTTGGCCATCGGCGTGTTGAGGAGTGCGGCCTCGTAGGGGCCAATCTGGCCCTTCGCATCGCGCGGCCCGGCGTTCCAGGTCGTCGGGACGACCGCCTGGTAGAGATCGATCCGCGTATCCCTGATCCTGATCCAGTGGCCGAGCGCGCCGCGCGGCGCTTCGCAGGGACCGGCGCCTTTGCAGTAGAGCGGCCAGCTCGACGGATCCCATTTCTCGGTGTTCGCGGTCGCAAGATCGCCCGCTTTGATGTTCGCGATCAGGTCCGCGTAGTACTTCTTCATGCGATGCGCGGCCCACTGCGCCTCGAGCCCGCGTGCGGCCGTGCGGCCAAGCGTCGAGAACAGTGCCGTAATCGGCACGTCGAGCGCCTTAAGCACCCCGTCGACCTGCTCCTTGATGTCCTGCCGGCCGCGCGCATAGGCGACGAGATAGCGCGCCAGCGGACCGACTTCGACCGCATTGCCCTTCCAGCGCGGCGACTTCACCCACGAATACTTGGCCGACTCGTCGAGCTCCTTGATGTCAGTGCGAGTCCCCTTGGTGTTCGGCCCGATCGCGAAGCTCGCCTCGGTCTCGCCGTCGAACGGGTGTAGCCCCTTCGACTCGTCTGCGTATTTGTACCAGGAGTGGGTGACCCATTCCTGCACCTGCTCCGGATCCGTGAGATCGACCTCGTACACGTTCTTGAGGTCGCCGTTCAGGATGACTCCCGACGGCAGGCCGAGACTCGCGTCCGAATGATCGTTGGGTATTTCCGGGAAATCGCCATAGGCGAGGACGTTCTTGCCCGCCAAGCCGCCGCCCCACTGCGTCCACTCCTTGTAGAACCCGGCGATGGCAAGCAGGTCCGGCACGTACACCTGGTCGATGAAATCGGCCGTCCGGTTGCAGATGTCGCCGATGAAATTCAACAGCGCCATGTTGAGGGCTCCGACCGCGCCGGTGTCATCGACATTGATCGGGCATGGCACGCCGCCTACCAGCCAGTTCGGATGCGGGTTCTTGCCGCCGAAGATAGTGTGGATCTTGACGATGTCCTTCTGGAAGTCGAGCGCCTCGAGGTAGTGCGTCGTCGCCAGCAGGTTCACTTCCGGCGGCAGCTTGTACGCCGGATGGCCCCAGTAGGCGTTGGCGAAGATGCCGAGCTGGCCGCTTTCGATGAACTTCTTCAACCGATTCTGGATCTCGCGAAAATAGCCGGGCGACGAATTCGGATGGCTCGAGATGCTCTGCTGGATCTCCGAAGTGCGCTTGGGATCGGCTTTCAGTGCAGAAACGACGTCGACCCAATCGAGAGCATGCAGGTGATAGAAATGCACGAGATGGTCCTGCGCGTAAAGCGTCGCGTGCATCAGGTTGCGGATAATGTTCGCGTTCTTCGGAATCTTGATGCCGATCGCGTCTTCCACCGCACGGACCGACGCAAGCGCGTGCACCCCAGTGCACACACCGCAGATTCGCTCGGCAAATGCCCACGCATCGCGCGGATCACGACCCTTGAGGATCACTTCGAGCCCACGCCACATCGTTCCGGTCGAAACAGCGTTGCGGATCACGTTGTCCTTGTCGACGTTCACTTCGATCCGCAGGTGCCCTTCGATGCGGGTGATCGGATCGACGACGATGCGCTTGCCGCTGTTGTCGAGGGTGAAGCCTTGCGTTTGATAGGCCGCCATGACTATTCCTCTACCTCGCTGACCTTGTCGTTGCGCGTCTTGCTACGCGCCTGCTTGATGGCGCTGATTGCCGCATGCGCCACGATGCCGGCGCCGGCGACAGCGGCCAGGCCAAGTCCGATCTGGTCGGCGGTGGCCTCGATGCCCGATATGCCAGGCGGACGAATCGTCGTGAGATGGTCGTAGAACGATCCCTTGTCCCAGAACGCATCCTCGGAGCAGCCAATACAGCCGTGACCCGACTGGATCGGGAACGACACGCCCTCGTTCCACCGTGTAGCAGAGCAAGCGTTGTACGTTACCGGACCCTTGCAGCCGACCTTGTAAAGGCAGTAACCCATCCGAGCGCCCTCGTCGTCGAAACGTTCGGCGAACTGGCCGGCGTCGAAGTGCGGGCGGCGGTAGCACTTGTCATGCACGCGCTGGCCGTAGAACATCTTCGGGCGCCCCTGCGAGTCCAGATCGGGCAGCCGGTCGAAGGTCAGGATGTACGTGACCACCCCGGTCATGACTTCGGGAATCGGCGGGCACCCGGGCACCTTCACGATCGGCTTGTCGGTGATGACCTTGTGAATCGGTGTCGCCTGCGTCGGATTCGGTTTCGCCGCCTGCACGCAGCCCCACGACGCGCACGAGCCCCAGGAGATGATCGCCTTGCAGTCGGCGGCGACGCGCCTGAGCTTTTCGACGAACGGCTTCCCGCCGGGAATGCAGTAGATGCCATCGTCGGCGAGCGGCGGGTTGCCTTCGCAGGCGAGGATGTAGTTGCCTTTGTGCTTGCGGATCGTGTCCTCGAGCTGCTGCTCGGCCTGGTAGCCCGCTGCGGCCATCAACGTATCGTCGTAGTCGAGCGAGAGCATCGACAGCACGACGTCTTTCGTGAGCGGGTGCGCGGAGCGAATGAACGCCTCGCTGCAGCAGGTGCATTCGAGGCCGTGCAACCACACGACCGGCGTCCGCGGCTTGACCTCCATCGCCTTCGCGATCTGCTGCGCACCTGCGTCGCTCAGCCCGAGCGATGCCGCCGTGAGGCTGCAGAACTTGAGAAAGCTGCGGCGCGAGATGCCTTGCTGGCGCATTAGCCCGTAATAGGTCTCGATCATGGGAGATCCTTCCTGATGTTCTGTTTCTGAAGTCGCCAGCAAGACGTTGGCATGCTCGCGTCACGCGCGCGTTCCAGGCGTGTTTCAGATGTAATCAAGGCGGGTGGGCGCCCCCGGTCGTCGCGGTTGTTGCGCCTGCGTTAGAGGTCGGTGGCGGCGCTGAATGTTCGCCAGTCGAGTGTTCCGTGGCGACCACCGCGCCTGCGTCTCTCAGCAGGCGCTGGAACTCGGGCGAGGCCAAGATGACGCTTCCCGCGGCTGCGCGCAGGCGGTCCACGGCGTCATCGGGCAGCACGAATGACGTGGGCAGGTCGTTGAGATACTCGAACTCCTTCCGGTCCTCGAGCGCGGGGAGGGAGACATCGACGACGTACAGGTCAATGTCCGGCGCGTTTACTACTTGTTGTAGGGCCGGGTCCCTATCCGTGGTGGAAAGCGCGGTCGAAAGGCGAATCTTTTGCATCGCTTGCCATCGTGCCTCGATATCTCTCAATAGCTCGACCGTATCGGAGGAGTAAGCGTCGATCGGCACACCGCTCGCCCGGATGAGGAGCGCAACGCTGCCCGGTGCACGTTCCGACTCGTCCCATGCGGACTTCGGAGAGGACCGTGAATCGACCACGAAGATGATGATTCTGCGCACGCGATCAAGCGGCGTCGGCTGGCCGACGGAATGCAGGGCCTCGAACGTTTCAAGGATGTCGAGTACCCCACGCAAGCCAAGGTTGTCGGAGATGGCGCCATCGACCAGATGGATGTACGGTCGGTGGACGCTATCGGTGTACGACTCCAGTTCCTTCAAGCGTTTCAACGCCCGCGCGGCCGGCCGCGGCGTTGTGGCCGGGTCCGTGAACTGCCGCACCCAGTCCGGCACGCGGTAATGGCAAGTCCCGCCGTAGTTGTCGATGGTCACCGGCGAAAGGATCACCGGGACGGCCGACGACGCTGCAGCAGCGCGCGACAAAGGCATCTTGTCGAGGTCCGAGCAAATGATGTCGAAAAAGCCCTGGTCGAAGATAAGCCGCGATCCGGTCGAAATGTCGGTTGCCATGACAGCGACCAGCGGACCGTGCCCGCGGTCGAGGTCCGCAAACGTCGCACCGTCGAACAGGATTTCGTCGTACAACTGGGCCGCGAGCTCCGACCGGCCCCAATTCGGCGATGAAAGGGCCGGCCATTTCGTCGGATTCAGTACGCGTGCAATGAGCTCGCCCTGGACGTTGCGTTTCAAGAAGCGCTTCTCGTACAGATCGAAAAGCTTGTCGCCGTAGAGGCCATAAGCCAGAGCGGTGAAGCTGCCACCCGAAACGCCGGTAATGACGTCGACGTCATCGAGCAGGCGAACCTTTCCCCGAGGCCCGACAACCTCGGTGCGTCGCAGCGTTTCCAGGACACCGTAGGAGAAGGCTGCGGCACGCGTCCCCCCACCCGAGAACGCGAGAACGACAAAGTTGTCGTGATTCTCCAAGTATTGCGGACGCGCCTGAACCTGGTATCCCTGGGTCGGGTTGGCTTCCGTGATTGGAGCGTTGATCGGGCGAGTTGCGCAGCCACCTAGCAGGAGCAGCGCGGAAAGCGGCAGCACCCACGGGATGCGCAAGCAATTCATCGGGCTGGTTTAGCTATGGTCTGCGGCTCGATATCGCCGACACCACGCGTAGCGTAGGTCAAGTCGTAAGTCCTGATCGCAGCTAGGAACCGGTTGGTCATGATGATTCTCCATCGGTTCAGTGCGCGTCGTAGACTTACATCGCTGACTCGGCGCTCGATCGTTGGATACTGGATCGGCGTGATGCGACGACTGCGGCTTATGCGGGGCTCACGTTGTCCCGCGTGATCTGGGCGATGTTCAGCGCGCCCACCTGCCGCATGATCGTGATGAACTCGTTATCCAGGATCTCGAGAACGCGGTCCACGCCAGGCTCGCCGAACGACGCGAGGCCCCACACGTACGGCCGGCCGATGCCGACGGCAGTCGCACCCAGAGCAAGCGCCTTCAAAGCGTCGGTGCCGCGGCGCACGCCGCCGTCGATGAGGACCGGGATACGGCCGCCCACCGCGTCCACGACTTCGACCAGCACGCCGATCGTCGCCTGCCCGCTCTCCTCGGCGCGACCGCCGTGGTTCGACACGATGATGCCGTCCACGCCATGGCGCATCGCCTCCTTGGCGTCCTCGCCGGTCATGATGCCCTTCAGCACGAGCTTGCCCTTGACGATCGCACGCAGGCGATCGACGAATTCCCACGTCATGCCGGTGCCGTAGAGGTTCGTAACTTTCGAGACGTCGATGCCGTTGAAGTTGGCCTTGCGGGTGACCTCGTTGGCGAACGCGCCCGGCTTGTGGCAAATCGTGCAGTCGCGCTTGTCCAGGCGTCGCATGCGAAACATGTCCTCGGTGTTGCGACCGCCCTGCCGGTCGACCGTGAGGACGATCGCCGGAGAGCCTGCGGACTCGGCACGCTTCACCAGCTCCTCCGTCACACTCCAGACGTCGGTCGGATACAGCATGAACCAGGCCGGCCAACCGTGTGCCTTGTTCACGTCGGTGATGCTCGCGTTGTCGACCGTGGAGAGGATCATCTGGTGCTTGCGCTTGCCGGCGGCGCGCGCCACGGCGACCCCCGCCTCCGGGTTGTATGCGCCGAGGCTGCTGACCGGGCAGCAGAAGATCGGGCTGCCCCACGTCTCGCCGAAGATCGTCACGCTGGTGTCGATCTTGCGCGCATCGATGAGGCGCTGGACGCGGATATCGTAGCGCGCGTAGGCAGTGTGATTGGCGTCGCGCGTCACGTCGCCGTCCACGCCGCTCTCGAGGTAACCCCAGTGCGTTGGCGCACCCTGGGCGAACAGGGCCTTCTTCGCCGCGGGCTCGAATTCGAAGACGTTTAGCGCCTGGCCCGGCGAGGTGATGATGCCGTCTTCGCCGGTGGCGACGTTTGCTCCGCGCAGCGCGTCGTAGCTCTGTGCGAGCCCCTTGCCCGGGGCGGACGCAAGGAGGGCAGCGATGCTGGACGCGACGGTTGGCGTCGCGACGAGCGGGCTCGCCGCGAGAAAATTCAGGAACTTACGGCGTGCGTTGAGAGGGACCATGAGTAAGAACTCCCTGACTTGGGCTGGCATCGCGCCAGTAGGTATTCAAGTGAAACCGCGTGGCCGCACCGTTACACGACCGCGCCGCTGCATTGCAGATGTGACCAAACAAGACAAGCGTGATGCGCTCGTTTGATTGCGAACGCTGGCGCTCAGCCGAGCACCGTATGGGTCTGGATCCTTGCCCGAAGCTACGGCAGCGAAAACACGATGATCGCCGACGTGCCGGAGCCGCCAAAGAACCCGGAGACCACGCCGGAGGTGGTGGCGACGTATTGCTTGCCGCCGATCTCGTAGCTGATCACCCCGCCGCCAATGGAACCGCCGGTGTTGAAGCGGTAGAGCGTCTTGCCGTTGGCCGCATCGATGGCGAGGAAGTCGTTGTTGAGATCGCCGGTGAAGAGCATCCCGCCGGAGGTGACCGTGACGCCGGCAACGAGGGGCGTGGGCCATTGTTCTTTCCAGCGCAGCTTGCCGGTCGTGGCGTCGATCGCCTGCAGCCAGCCGCGAGACTGCTCACGCGGGTCGGGGGTCACGGCGCCGCCGTAGTAGTGCGCGTTCTCGGTGAACTGCGGCGGCTTGTCGGTCTTGGTGAATGTCCCGCACCAGTCGACGCTGGCAACGTAGAGCGTCTTGGCCGGCGCACTGTAGGCCGGGCCGTTCCACTCCATGCCGCCCAACAGTCCCGGGCAGCCATGCGCACCGGCCACCGTGGGCACCTTGTCAAAGTCGGTACGCGTGGTGATCGGCAGCTCGTAGAGGACCTCGTGCGTGTCGCGGTCGAGCATGCGCAGCAGCCCGTCCTTGCCGGCGACGGTGAGGAGGTTGCGCGGCTTGCCTTTCACCGTGGCGCTGAAGAGCGGGCTCACCTGGCTCAAGTCGCGGTCGTTGGCGTCGTTCGGACCGAATTGGTGGTACCAGAGGAGCTTGCCGGTCTTGATGTCGAGCGCGACCACCGAATTGGTGTACAGATTGGTTCCCGGACGCACGTCGGGGTAGAAGTCGGGGGAGGGGTTGCCCACCGGGACGTAGAGCACGCCCGTCTTCACGTCCAGCGACAACGGCGTCCACAGGCTGCCGCCGCCGTGCTCGCGCGAGGCCTGGTCGGTCCACGTATCCGCTCCGGGCTCGCCGGCATCGGGAATGAGGTTGAAGCGCCACAGCGGTTCGCCGGTGGTGAGCCGGAACGCGCCGATCCAGTTCTTGGCCCCCCAGTCCGCGCCGGCCGGGCCGTAGATGATCATGTCCTCATAGATCAGCGGCGGCATGCTCAGGTACTGGCTGGTCTTGGCATCGGCGATCTTCTGGCTCCACAGCAGGGTGCCCTTGGCCATGTCCAGGGCGATCAGGTAACCGTCGGCGGTACCGCGGACGATGCGCCCGTCCTTGATCGCCACCCCGCGGTTGGTGGGCGAGAGCACGGACCCCTTGAGCTCCCAGTTATAGGTCCACTTCTCGCGGCAGTTGGCGGCGTCGATGGCCATCGTGGCCCGATCGCTGGTGATATACATCACCCCCTTGTAGACCAGCGGGCTGGTCTGGAAGGAGCCGGCGACGTTCGAGCGGTAGATGCAGGCCGCGCGCAACGCTCCGGCGTTCCTGGGCGTGATCTGGGCGATGTCGACAAAGCGCGACCCGGTGTAGTCCTTGCTCGCATAGAGCCAGTTCTGCTTGTCGGCCGCCGCGCGCAGCAGTTCGTCCTGGGTCGGCCCCTGGCTGAGCAGATCGGCGTGGGTGGCCGGCGCGCTCGCCACCGCCGCGGCGGTGCGTCCGAGCGACTCGAGATAGGCGATGACGTTGCTCCGGTCGGTGCCGTTGGGCAGGGACACCGGCATGGAGGTCCCCGGCACTTCCTTGGTCGAGGAGGTGAGGAACAGATCGAGTGTCTTCTCGTCCCAGGTCAGTCCCGACTGGACCATCGCCGGCGAGTAGGTATAGCCGGCGAGGCTTCCCGCCTTGCGTTCATAGACACCCGCCAGGGACGGCCCGAACCCGTTCTTGCCGACTTCAATCGTGTGGCACGACGAGCACTGGTTGGCGAACACGGTTTTCCCCGCAATGGCGTCACCGGCGGCGATCGCCGACCCCGTGAACAGGCTGCACCAGACCAGCGCCAGCGTGGCCAGCATGGCAGGAACAGGAAAGCCGAAACGCGGCGAGCGAGTCTTCCCCGAATCCGCCCGGGTGGATGGTTCTTCAAGCTGTCGCTCGGTCATGATTGCTCCCGGAAGGATGGAGGAGGAGGGCAGCATGAAGACGGATTCAAATGAGATCGCATGGCCGCACCGTTACACGCATGGGCCCGCTCGTGGCAGATGTGACAAAAGGAGACCGGCGTGGCGCGCCGGTCTGGGTGGCGATCGCCGGCGCTCAGACGAGCACGAGCGAAATCGCAGATGCGGGGCGCGTGACTGCGCCCCGCGAAGGCCACGGCGACAGGACGCTAGGCGGCGGCCGCCGCGGCGTTCCGTGCGTCCGCCATCGGGAGGTAGATCGAGAACGTGCTCCCCTGGTCCGGCGCGCTCTTCACGTCGATGGCGCCGCCGAAGTCGGCCACGATGGCGTGTACCAGCGCGAGGCCGAGGCCCGTGCCGCACCCGACTTCCTTGGTCGTGAAGAACGGCTCGAAGATGCGCGCGAGGGTCGCCTCGTCCATTCCGCACCCTTCATCCTCGACGCTGGCGAGCATGTAACGGCCCGGTCGCAGGTTTCCATGCGAAAGCGCACAGTCGGCATGAATATCCAGCGGCGTGACCGCGACGCGCAACAGGCCACCCGCCTTCATCGCCTGAATTGCATTGCTGCACAGGTTCATCACGATCTGGTGCAGCTGCGTGGCGTCGCTCATGACGACCACCGGCACATCGGGAATCGCGGCGTGCAGCATGATGGATGGGGGCAGCGAGCTGCGGACGAGCTCGAGCGTCTCGGCCACGATGCGGCAAACGTCGGTAGGCGCACGCTTGCCGCGCTGGCTGCGCGTGTACGCGAGGATCCGGTCGACGAGGTCGCGGCCGCGCGTCGCTGCAGTGAGCACGTTCCGGGCATATCGCTTGTGAGGCGTTTCATCGGGTGCTTCGTCGAAGAGCATTTCGCCGTAGGCGAGGATGCCGCCGAGCACATTGCTCAAATCGTGAGCGATGCCGCAAGCAAAACATCCGAGCGCTTCCATTTTCTCCGCCCGCCGCAGCCGCTCCTCGAGCTTCATCCGCTGGGTGATGTCGCTGTAGGTCTCGACGATCGCGATCGGCACCGACGCTTCGTCGCGCATTAAGGACCAGCGGCTTGCGACCGTCACGCGGGTCCCGTCCTTGAGCATATGCATGAGCTCGCCTTCCCAGCAGTCCGTGCGCAGCAGTTCCGCTTCGATGTGATCGAGCGGCGCCGGAAAGACCGTCTTGAACAGCGCGTGACTGACGCGACCGACGGCTTCGTTTGCCGTCCAGCCGTACAGCTTTTCCGCGGCACGATTCCAGTACGCGATGACACCGCTCATGCTGCAGACGCAAATGGCGTCGTGCGTCAGGTTGAGCAGATTCGTCACCGGCAC
>Ga0074045_10000567_pt1 | contig 36048 bp, 25 predicted proteins | sample BogForMeECP23OM2_FD_94442 | JGI IMG/M metagenome (GOLD analysis project Ga0074045, IMG submission 94442) | Bog forest soil microbial communities from Calvert Island, British Columbia, Canada - Bog Forest MetaG ECP23OM2 | ecosystem: Environmental > Terrestrial > Soil > Wetlands ...
CACCCGCAGGAAGAGAAGAAGTGTAAGAGTGAAAGAGTGAAAGCGTGTAAGCGTCCGGCGAGCAACGTTGCGGGGGAGGAAGAGGGGATGACGGTGGGATGGAGGATGACGGTGGGATGGAGGATGCCGGCGGAATGGGAGGGGCATGAGGCTACGTGGCTGGGGTGGCCGCATGAGTTGACGGATTGGCCGGGGAAATTTGCGCCGATACCGTGGGCGTTTGCGGAGATTGTGCGGCATCTCACGCGAGTGGAACGGGTGTTTTTGCTGGTGGAAGATCGCGCGGCGGAAACGCGGGTGCGGGGGATATTGAAGAAGGCTGGGGCGGCGCTGGAGGCGGTGACGTTTTTTCGCGTGGCTACGGATCGCGGGTGGATGCGGGATTCGGGGCCGATTTGCGTGAAGAATGCGGCGGGGGAAGTGGCTTACAGCAATTTTCTATTTAATGGGTGGGCTAAATACGCGAACCACAAGAAGGATGCGGCGGTGGTGGCGAAAGCGAACCTGGGACTGAAGCGGAGGGTTATTTTACCGGAGTACAAAGGACGGCGGGTGGTGCTGGAGGGCGGATCGATTGACGTGAATGGAAAAGGGACGCTGCTGACTACGGAAGAGTGTTTGTTGAGCAAGACGCAGGAACGAAACCCGGGATTTGCGCGGGAAGATTATGAGGCGATTTTTCGGGAGTATTTGGGAGTGACGAATGTGTTGTGGCTGGGGAATGGGATTGCGGGGGACGATACGCACGGGCATGTGGACGACTTGACGCGATTCGTGAACGCGACGACGGTGGTGACGATTGTGGAGGAGGACCGGCGGGACGCGAATTATGCGGCACTGCAGGAGAACTTGACGCGACTGCAGGGAATGAAGGATCAGGATGGGCGGGCTTTGCAGGTGGAGACTTTGCCGATGCCGGGGCCGGTTTATTTTGATGGGCTGAGGCTGCCTGCCAGTTATGCGAATTTTTATGTTGCGAATAAATTGGTGTTGATGCCGACGTTTGATGATGCCAATGACCGGGTGGCGCTGAATTTGCTGGCGAAGGTGTTTCCGGGACGCGAAGTGGTGGGGATACACTGCCGGGATTTGGTGCTGGGATTGGGGACGATTCATTGCATGACGCAGCAGGAACCGAAGGCGGGAGTATAGAAAATAGAAATTGGAAAATAGAAAAGAGGAAGAGAAAAGATAACGCAGAGACGCAGAGTACGCAGAGGAGCGCAGAGGCAAGAGAAGAATGACCCAGGACCCAGGTAAAAAACCGTTACCTGGGGCACCCGCTGGCAGTTGGAAAATGGAAATTAGAAAGTGGAAAATCGGATGCTGCTGGGCAAGTCGCAGGGGTTGAGGTCCTTCACCCGCGCAAAACGCGGGTTCAGGATGACAATTGATCTTGGACGGAGGACGGGAGATGTTCGGACTTAGTGCAATGGCGTTGCTGCAACAAGCGAGCACGGCTTGGGACCTGAGGAGCATGATTGTGATTCCGCATGGGTTTTTGTGGTGGATATTGCTGGGGTTGGTGGCGGGGTGGCTGGCGGGAAAGCTGGCGCGGGGGCGGGGATTTGGGTGCATTGGGGACGTTCTGATTGGGTTGATCGGGTCGGTGATTGGAGGATGGATTTTTACGAAGCTGGGGATTGTGCATGCGAATACGTTTTTGTATTCGCTGGCGGCGGCGACGGTGGGGGCGGTGGTGCTGGTGTCGATCGCACATTTATTTTTTGGGGGGAAGGAAAGATAGACGAAGAGAAGGGCAAAAGATTTACCACAGAGGGCGCAGAGAGAAGAGCACAGAGTTCACAGAGAAGAGGAAGAGAAGAGAGTATATGTCGCTGGAGCGTAGGAGCCCACCCTCACAAAACGAGGGTGGGGCACCCTCAAGTACATCGGCCGAATAACTTAACTGGAGAAATCCAAGAGTTAGGATTTGGGGTAGTTGGGGTCGGCTTTTACTTCTTTGATTTGGTTGGTGTGGCGTTCGGAGTGGGCGGCGATTAGCAGGATGAATTCGTAGGCGTCCCACTTGGTGCCGGCGGGGCTGTCGGCGGCGTGATCGCGCAGGCCGGGAGTGGTCTTCAGAAATTCCTCGGTGATGGCGCGGCTTTCCACAAAATGCTTAATGGAGCCTTCGGGCGAGCCGAAACGGTTGGTGGGCTTAATCGCTTCGGGGGCCTGAACTTTGTTTTTGCGCGCGGGCACGTTTTCGATGATGGCGGCATCAATGGCGACGACATCCCGACCGGGGGCGGCGGGGGCTTTCATTACGCCATTGGCAATGTTGTCGCGGATGAAGTCTTCAGCGGCGGCGATGTGCTCCATACATTCGGCGATGGACCAGCGGTCGGGGGCTGGCTTGAAATTCCACTGGGCGGGAGAGAGGCCCTTGGTGGCGTCGAGGACGTCTTGTTTGGTGGACTCGAGATATTGGAGGGTTTTGTCTTTTTCGGCTTGAGTGAGTTCCTGGGCTCGGACGGAGAACGCGGTTAGGAGTGTGATGGCCAGGACGAGGATTATGGAGCGATATTTTTGCATTGTGGTGTTCCCTTCCCTTTTTGGAGATGCGGACAATGGGGATAGAAATGTAGCAGGGATTGGGGACAAAGGAAAGAAAAGGCTTACACAGAAGTCACAGAGAGCACAGAGGACACAGAGAAGAGAAAGGCAAAGCGGGAGAACCCAAGACCCAGGCACCCGCCTACGGCGGGCCTGGGGCAACCTCCGTGGACAGGTAAAACAATCAAGGTTGGTTGCGGTTGAGGTCCTTCGGCCCCAGGGGCGTGGGCCTCAGGATGACGAACGATTCTTTTTGCGGGGTGGAAGGCCTCAGGCCTGAAGGCCTGAGCTACAGGGTGGGTGAGGTACAAGGGTGGGCGTTGGTAGTGTGATACGATTCTAGGTTGGATTGGGGAGAAAAAAATTACTTGAGCAAGACAAATGAGACGTTGACGGCGATACCGCTGGGGGGACTTGGCGAATTCGGAATGAACATGATGGTGTTGCGCTACGGCGACGACATCATCGTGATTGACGCGGGAATGATGTTCCCGGAAACGGAATTGCTAGGCGTGGACCTGGTGATTCCGGACACCACGTATTTGAAGCAGAACCGGCAACACGTGCGCGCGATTGTGTTGACGCACGGGCATGAAGACCACATCGGAGCGCTTTCGTACATTTTGCGGGATTTGAATGTGCCGGTGTATGGGACGCGGTTCACGCTGGCGCTGGCGAAGAAGCGGCTGGAAGAAGCCGGGCTGATGGACGTGGTGAAGCTGTTCGAGGTAAAGCCCGGGCGGCTGATTGAGATCGGGCCGTTTGAAATTGAATTTATCCCAGTGACGCACAGCACGGTGGATTGCGTGGCGCTGGCGATTCGCACACCGCTGGGCGTGATTATACATACAGGGGATTTCAAGATTGACCAGACGCCGGTGGACGATTGGCGGACAGACCTGCACGCGTTTGCGAAGTATGGAAGCGAAGGGGTGCTGGCGCTGTTCAGCGATTCGACGAACGTGGAGCGGCCGGGATTCACGCCATCGGAACGGACGGTGGTGCCACGAATCGAGGAGTTGACGAGGTCGGCGCCGAAGCGGGTGGTGCTGTCGTGCTTTGCGTCCTCAATTCACCGGATACAACAGGTGATTGACATAGCGGAACGCGTGGGAAGGAAAGTGGCGTTCGTCGGGCGCAGCATGGTTGACAACGTGGAGATTGCGCACGACCTGGAATATTTGCGGATACCGGACGGGATCGTGGTGCGGCCGCAGGAGATACGGAGCTTCGAGCCGCGGAAGCTGATCATACTGGCGAGCGGGTCGCAGGCGGAGCCGATGTCTTCGATGTCGCGGATCGCGGTGGACAATCACCGGTTCGTGACCATCGATGAAAACGACACGGTGATTTTGTCGGCAAGGATTATTCCGGGGAACGAGAAAGCGATTTTCCGGATGCTGGATCATATGTTCCGGCGGCGGGCGCTGGTGTATTACGACAATGCGGGCGGACCGATCCACGTTTCGGGGCACGCGAGCCAGGAGGAGCAGAAGCTGATCCTGCAACTGGTGAGGCCGAAATACTTCGTGCCGGTGCACGGGGAATACCGGCACTTGTTCCGGCACGCGGCGCTGGCGCATTCGCTGGGAGTGGTGAGCGGAGAGATTCTGCTGCTGGAGAATGGGAAGCGGATTGAGTTCACGGAAGATGGGGTGTACCGGCGGGACCCGGTACAGGCGGGACGCGTGCTGGTGGATTCTGGATCGCTGGAGGCGATTGAGGAAGTGGTGGTGCGCGACCGGAAACATTTGTCGGAAGAGGGAGTGGTGATACCGATTATCGCGATTGACAAAAATACGGGGAGGGTCGAGTCCGCGCCGGAGATCGTTTCGCGGGGATTGATGAGCGAGAACGACGGAGAGTTTATGGAGGGCGCGCGGGCGGTGGTGAGCAAGACGGTGGAGAATTCGAACATGGAAGAGCGGGCGGACTGGTCCGTGATTAAAGAGAAGATCCGGGTGGATTTGAAGAGGTACATCAATAAGCAGACGTCGAAGAGGCCGCTGATTTTGCCGGTGATATTGGAGATTTGAGTTTTGGAAGGAAAAAACTTACGCAGAGGTCGCAGAGGACACAGAGTTCGCGGAGAAGAGAAGAAGTATAAGAGTGCAAGAGTATAAGAGTTTAAACATGCTGCGACAGGAAGAGATGAGCGCGGAAGGCGCGCGAGCGGCAAGAATGGCGCAGGGTTCACAGAGGGCGCGGAGTTAGCAGAGTTAGCAGAAACCCAAGACCCAGGCACACACTCCGTGCCTGGGGCAACCACACCCGAGAGAAGAAGCTACAGCAAGAGAAAAGGCTAACCCAAGACCCAGGCACACACTCCGTGCCTGGGGCAACCACAAATAAGCTAAAATCTAACGCCAATGAGTGAACCGGAGATGCGCGTTTCCGAAACGGAGCAGTTCCCTGCCCCGGGGGCGAATGGAACGACGGGGTCGCGGGCGACGATGTTGTTCATCATCGTTACGGTGATGCTGGATTTTCTGGCGTTTGGGATCATTGCGCCGGTGCTGCCCAACTTGATCATACGGTTTGAAGGCGGAAACATCGCGCGAGCATCGGATATCACGGGATATTTCGGGTTCGCATGGAACCTGATGCAGTTCATATTTTTGCCGATGCTGGGAGCGTGGAGCGACCGGTTTGGGCGGCGTCCGGTGATCCTGATTTCGTGTTTGGGATTGGGGCTGGACTACATCTTCATGGCGCTGGCGCCATCGTTGAGGTGGCTGTTCGTTGGGAGACTGATTAGCGGGATTACCGCGTCGAACGTATCCACCGCGTTTGCGTACATCACGGATATTTCGGCGCCAGCGGAGCGCGCGAAGAGGTTTGGGATGCTGGGCGCAGCGTTTGGAGTGGGGTTTGTGGTGGGGCCGGCGGTGGGAGGATTGCTTGGGCAATACAACCTGCGGGCGCCGTTCTGGGCGGCGGCGATTTTGAGCCTGGGGAATTTTCTTTATGGGTTGTTTGTGTTGCCGGAATCGCTGCCGAAGGAGAAGCGTTCGAAGTCGGCGTGGCACATGGCGAATCCGCTGGGATCGCTGACGTTGTTGAGATCGCATCCGGAATTGGCGGGATTGTCCATGGTGGTGATCCTGTACTATCTGGCGCACCAGTCGCTGCAGAATGTGTTTGTGCTGTATACGGAATACCGGTACGCGTGGAATACGAGGAGCGTGGGGATTTCGCTGGCGGTGATTGGGGTGTGCGCGGTAATTGTGTCTGGGGGGTTGGTGGGGCCGTATGTGAAGAAATTTGGAGAGCGGTTCAGCCTGATCAGTGGATTGTTTTACGGATTTCTGGGATTTGCGGGATTCGGGTTGGCTTGGAAGGGATGGGGAGTGCTGGCGGCGATTCCGTTTATCGCGCTGTGGGGAGTGGCAGGGCCAGCGGTGCAATCGTTGATGTCGCAGAGGGTGGACGTAACGTCGCAGGGGAAATTGCAGGGCGCGGTGAATTCGTTGCGGGCCTTGACGGGGATGATTGGGCCGCTGCTGTTTACGCAGGTGTTTTCAGCGGCGATCTCGCCGACGGCGCGGGTGCATTTGCCGGGGGCGCCGTACTACTTGGCGGCGGTGTTGCTGATGGGGAGTATGGGGTTGGCGATAGGGGTGACGCGAAGGACGGGCACGGGCGGGACACGGACAGAAAAAGCTTAACGCAGAGGTCACAGAGGACGCAGAGTTCGCAGAGAAGAGTGAAGAGAAGGGAGATTTTGGCGTTAGAGCGCAAGAGCCCACCCTGGTGAGGCTAGGGTGGGGCACCCTCGGGAAGATGAGTTATCAGTGATCAGTTATCAGATATCAGTTTCGGAAAGAAGAAAACCCAGGAATTAAGAAAAGAAGTGCTGCGGCGTTGGAGCGTAGGAGCCCACCCTGGTGAGGCTAGGGTGGGGCACCCTCAAGATCATAGGATCAACGGCGTGACGAAGGGATAACCAAAGAGAAAATCGAGGAAAGTGATGGGATGAATCGGGATGTTGCATGGAGGGGCGAGGGGGTATAGGCTTGCCTTCACCCAGTTCGCTTCAGCGAGGAGGAAGACCATGGCTACAGCTACGACGGTGATGGAACCGAATGTGAAGATATCGGCTGCGAAACTATTGATCAATAACAAGTGGGTGGATGCGGCTTCGGGGAAAACGTTTCCGACGATTAATCCGTCAACCGGCGAGGTGATTGCACGGGTGGCGGAGGCGGATGCGGCGGACGTGGACAAGGCGGTAGGGGCGGCGCGGGCGGCGTTTGATAACGGGCCCTGGCGGAAGAAGATGAGCGCGGCCGAGCGCGGCGTGTTGATGAACAAGCTGGCAGATTTGATCGAGAAGCACGCGGATGAATTGGCGCAGTTGGAGGCGCTGGACAACGGGAAGCCTTACCACGTGGCGCGCGCGGCGGATTTGCCGCTGACGATTGCGTGTTACCGGTACTACGCGGGATGGGCGGACAAGATTCAGGGGAAGACGATTCCGGTGCAGGGGAGATATTTCAGCTACACGAAGCACGAGCCGGTGGGCGTGGTGGGGCAGATCATCCCGTGGAATTTTCCGCTGCTGATGCAGGCTTGGAAATTGGGGCCGGCGCTGGCGACGGGTTGCACGGTGATATTGAAGCCGGCGGAGCAGACTCCGCTGAGCGCACTGCGCGTGGGCGAATTGATATTGGAGGCGGGATTCCCGGAGGGCGTGGTAAACATTTTGCCGGGGTACGGGCCGACGGCGGGCGGAGCGATTGCTCGACACATGGATGTGGACAAGGTGGCGTTCACGGGATCGACGGAAGTGGGCCACTTGATCATGAAAGCGGCGGCGGAAACGAATTTGAAGCGAGTGACGCTGGAATTGGGCGGGAAGAGCCCGAACATCGTGTTTGCGGATGCGGACATGGACGAGGCGATTGAAGGGGCCCACTTCGCGCTGTTCTTTAACCAGGGGCAGTGCTGCTGCGCGGGATCGCGGCTGTTTGTGGAGGAGAAGTGCTACGACGAGTTCGTGGAGAAGAGCGTGGCGCGGGCGAAGAAGCGGACGGTGGGCAACCCGTTTGACAAGAATACGGAGCAGGGGCCGCAGGTGGATCAGGACCAGTTTAATAAAGTGATGGGGTACATCGAAAGCGGGAAGAGCGAGAAGGCCAAGCTGCTGGCGGGCGGGAAACGCGTGGGCGAGAAGGGGTACTTCATCGAGCCGACCGTGTTTGCCGACGTGCAGGACAACATGAAGATCGCGCAGGAGGAAATATTTGGGCCGGTGATGTCCATATTGAAGTTTAAGGATATGGACGAGGTGGTGACGCGGGCGAACAAGTCGCTGTATGGATTGGCGGCGGCGGTTTGGACGAAGGATATTACTAAGGCGCACGCGATTGCTGATGGCGTGCGGGCAGGGACGGTGTGGGTGAACTGCTACGACGTGTTTGACGCGGCAGCGCCGTTTGGGGGATTCAAGCAGTCGGGGATGGGCCGGGAATTGGGAGAGTATGGGTTGGCGAATTATACGGAAGTGAAGACGGTTACTGTGCGGTTGTGAGGGTTGTGGGGCTGAGTGATATCAGATATCGGTTATCAGATATCAGGAGGCGGGGTTTGAAAAGCGAAACTCGAAAATAGAAAATCGAAATTCGAAATACGAACCCCAAGAGCCAGGTCGAAAGGCGCGAGCTGGGGGACATGCGGAAAGAGGAAGGAAGGAAGGAAGAGAGAAAAGCTTACACAGAGGTCACAGAGGACGCAGAGTTCACAGAGAAGAAAAAGAACGGGCAAGAGAGACGAGCAAGACTTCGGCCACTGGAGAAGGAAAGAGGAAGAATAGAGCGGAAAGTGGGCATGGCCGCTACGATACGGGGTTATGAGGCGCGGGATTTTGCGGCGATCCATAAGCTGGATCAGGCTTGTTTTGTGCCGGGGATTTCGTACAGCAAGTGGACGCTGCAACATTTTTTGGATTTGGATACGGCGGATTGCCTGATCGCGGAAGAGGGCAAGCAACTGGCGGGGTTCATATTGGCGGAGAGCCATCCGCCGCTCGCACACATTATTACGCTGGATATTGCCGCGGCGCACCGGCGGAAGGGCTTGGGGTCTGCGCTGCTGCGGGAGATGGAAGAGCATTTTGCGTTTCAGGGGGTGCAATCGGTGCTGCTGGAGACGGCGGTGGATAATGAGGTGGCGATTGCGTTCTGGCAACGACACGGGTATTCACCGGAAGCGGTGTTGAAACGGTATTATATTGGGCGCGTGGATGCGTACGAGATGAGGAAGAGGATGGCGGGGCGCAGTGGTAAGTAATCAGTTTTAAGTTTTAAGTAAAACGTTGCGAAGCTGCCTGTGGCTGCGAGAGTGGAGTGCTACGGAGGGAAAAGCCAAGAGCACGGTTAAGAATGACTGCGCTACAGAACGCGTGGAAGAGGTTGAAAGTTAAAAGTTGAAAGTCGAAGAGACAGGAAAAAGATAACGCAGAGACGCAGAGTACGCAGAGACTCGCAGAGCAAGAAAAGCGGAACCCAAGAGCACAGTCAGGAGTGACTGTGCCGCGGAAACCCTAGAGAAAGGAACATTGGAGCTCATGCCGGTATATCAGGCGGTGATTCTTGCACTTGTTCAGGCGCTGACGGAGTTTTTGCCGGTAAGTAGCACGGCACATCTGACACTGTTTCCGTGGTTGCTGCACTGGCAGGATCCGGGACTGGCGTTTGATGTGGCGCTGCATGCGGGGACTTTGGTGGCGGTGCTGCTTTATTTTTTCAAAGATTGGCTGACGCTGGCGCTGTGCGGGTTGGGGTTCAAATATCCGGCGGCTGCACCGGCGGAAGAGGTGGCGCAGCACAGACGGTTTTTCTGGTACATGGTGGTGGGGACGATCCCGGGCGGGATTCTGGGAGCGCTGTTTGAGCATCAGATCGAGGAACATTTCCGCGCGCCCTTTGTGATCAGCGCGTCGATGATTGTGGTGGGGCTGGTGATGTGGTGGGCGGATTCGAGATCGCGGCTGGCGCGGCCACTGGCGCAATCCAACATGGGGGATGCGGTGACAATTGGGACGGCGCAGGCGCTGGCGCTATGCCCGGGGGTGTCACGGTCGGGAATTACGATTACTACCGGGCTGTTTCGGGGATTTACGCGGGAGGCGGCTACGCGATTTTCGTTTTTGCTTTCCGCGCCGCTGATTGCGGGGGCGGTGGTTTCGCATCTTCCGAAGCTGATGAAGTTGCACAAGGCGGGGGGATTGGATTTGCCGGTTTCGACGCTGTTTCTTAGCATCGCGGTGTCGGGGATCGCGGGGTACTTTGTGATTGCGTTTTTTTTGCGGTATTTGCAGACACGGACGTTGCGGGTGTTTGTGGTGTACAGGCTGGTGGTGGGGGTGGGGATTCTGGTTTGGGCGGTGGTGCAGGCGGGAAGATGAAGAAGTAAAAGAGTGTAAGAGTGAAAGAGTATAAGAGCGAAAGCGATGGGGGTTGGGCGAGTTGAACAGGAAGAACGACGGAAGGTAACACAGAGTTCACAGAGAGCGGAACACAGAGGGTACAGAGATAAGAGAAGAGCGAAAATAGAAAATCGAAATTTGAAAAACGAAGCCCCAGACCCAGGCACACACTCCGTGCCTGGGGCAACCACAGAGAAGAGAAGAGCAACCCCAAGACCCAGGTAAAGAATCGTTACCTGGGGCACCCGAACAGAGAAGAGAAACCCAAGAGAAAAGATAACGCACCCCTCGCAGCTCGGGGCGAGGAGACGCAGAGGGCGCAGAGGAAACGCAGAGAAGAAAAACCCAAGAGCACAGTCAGGAGTGACTGCGCCACATCAAGGGGAATTGTTTGGGTGGGGCGGATGGACCGTAAAAGCGGTGCCGAGGCACCGCACTCCATAAGGATGGAAACACGGGATAAGATGACGTTGTGGTGGGGGAAATGTTTGGTATGATTTTGTCGTTCCTCCAATGAGGGGCGCACCAGCGCCGCGCCCCCTGCGGCACTCAGCCTTCCCCAAGAAGCTTTGTGAGTGGCCCGTCCGCCGCGGCGGACGGCCCCTACACAAGCGAGAGCTGAGGAGAAATACGTGCGCTTCCTGACACCTACAGAAAATAAGCGGCTCAATGAGCTGATTGGATTTGTGTGCATCATGGCGGCGGTCCTGATTGGACTGGCCTTGATTTCGTATTCACCGCGAGATGCGGCATTTAATGTGAGTGGGGTGGCGGCGGACGACCATCCGGCGAAGAATTGGATTGGGCCGGTGGGGGCGTACACGTCGGACCTGCTGTTCCAAGTGTTTGGATTTGCTGCGTTTTTGCTGCCGGTGGCGCTGGGGATTTTGGGGTACAGATGGTGCCGTAGCCGGGCGATCGATTCGCAGATCGCAACGGTGGCGGGCTACGTGTTGCTGCTGCTGTCGCTCCCTTCCCTGCTGTCGCTGGCGCATGTTCCGGACGTGCGCGGGGCGGTGCCGGCGGGTGGAGTGCTGGGCGTGCTGGTGTCGCACGGGCTGCGGACCGGATTCAATTTCGGCGGTGCGTTGCTGGTGGCGAGTGCGCTGCTGGTGGTGTCGCTATTTTTGACGACGCGTTTTTCGTTTAGTGGGGCGCATGCGTGGGCCAGTGGGGCGAAGGGTCCGATTGGACGGATGGAAAAGCTGGGGATTTTGCAGCGGGCGCAGGCACGGTGGCACGCGTGGCAAGACGAGCGCGAGCAGAGACGGATGCGGCGGGAAGTGGAAGAGCGGCGAGTGGCGGGGCGGAAGCCGGTGACGCCGCAGATTGTTGGCAAGGGAGAGACGGCAGACGAGGTGGATGAGGTAAATGAGGCAGATGAGGTCGAGGAAGTAAAGGAGAGTTCGCACAGGGCGCCGATTTTGTTTTTGAATAATGAGAAGGGTGATAAGGCGAAGAAGACGGACCCGAAGATTGCGAAGATGAATGCGAATTACAAATTGCCGTCCATTAGTTTGCTGAAGGAGGGTGAGGGCAGCCAGAAGCTGGATGAAGACGAGCTGAAGCTAAGGGCGCGGGCAATTGAGGCGAAATGCCACGAGTTTGACGTGGAAGGGCGGGTGACACAGATCAACCCGGGGCCGGTGGTGACGACGTTTGAGTTCAAGCCGGAAGCGGGAATCAAGTACAGCCGAATTATTGGATTGACGGAAGATTTGTGCCTGGCATTGCAGGCGGAATCGATTTTGATCGAGCGCATACCGGGGAAATCCACGATTGGGATTGAGGTGCCGAACGACAAGCGGCAGACGATTGCGCTGCGGGAGATTTTGGAGGCGTCGGAGTTTACGAATTCGCCGAGCAAATTGACGCTGGCGATGGGGCGGGATTTGCACGGAAGAATACGCGTGACCGACCTGTCTTCGATGCCGCACTTGCTGATCGCGGGGTCCACGGGGACGGGCAAGAGCGTGTTCATCAATTCGCTGATGATGTCGCTGCTGTACAAGGCGACGCCGGAAGAAGTGAAGCTGGTGCTGGTGGACCCGAAGCGGCTGGAATTGAGCTTGTACGCGGGGATTCCGCATTTGCTGGCGCCGGTGGTGACGGACCCGAAGGTGGCGTCGAACGTATTGCGGAATGCGACGAAAGAGATGGAGAACCGGCTGAAATTGCTGGCGCAGCGCGGAGTGAGGAACATTGACCAGTACAACCGGTCGTGCCAGAAGCAGCAGACACTTTCGCTGTTTGATAATGCGGAGGAAGTGGAACACAAGGCGCTTCCCTACCTGATCATTGTGATTGACGAGCTGGCGGATTTGATGATGGTGGACACGAACCATGTGGAGGAGTCCATCACACGGCTGGCGCAGATGGCGCGCGCGGTGGGGATCCACTTGATACTGGCGACGCAGAGGCCATCGGTGGACGTGATTACGGGATTGATCAAGGCGAACTTCCCTGCGCGGATTTCGTTTAGGGTGGCGAGCAAGGTGGACTCGAGAACGATTCTGGATGCGAATGGATCGGAATCGCTGCTGGGCAAGGGCGACATGCTGTATTTGCCGGCGGGGTCGGCGCGGCTGCACCGGATCCACGGGCCGCTGGTGACGGAGGATGAGATTACCGCAGTGTGCGATTTCTGGAAGCAGCAGGCGCCGGCGAAGTACAACGAACAGTTGCTGGAAGCGCCGCGGGAAGACGCGGAGAAGAGCGGCGTTGGCGTTGAAGAGGCGGGCGGCGGCGCGGCGGGTGGCGGCGAACAAGAGGATGACGCGTTGTATCAGGATGCAGTACGGGTGTGCTGCGAGATGGGGCGAGCTTCGACTTCGACGTTGCAACGGAGATTGCGGATTGGGTATGGGAGAGCGGCTCATTTGATTGATTTGATGGAGAAGGATGGGATTGTGGGTCCACCGGATGGGACGAGGCCGAGAGAGGTGTTGAAGGGACGGAATTGGATGAAGGAGATGGATGAGGAGAGAGGGTCGTAGGGAGACGGGGTCAGGTGGGTGGTGGCGGGGCGGTTTGCGTTGGGCTGAAGGATATCAGAGATCAGATATCAGCGATCAGGAAGCAAGAGTAGATTTGAGTGAGATTTGGGGGATATTAGCAATCAGGTCGAAGAAATACGTAAATTGAGAAGAGATTGGATTTGTAGTGTTGCTTGGCTGGCGGCGGGGCCTGTTCAAGGAGCATTTCGAAGATGAGAGTGCGATTCGCCGTCTTTGCCGGGTGTATTCTTCTTTTTCTTTGCCAACCTAGAGCAGTTTGCCAGAGTGATCCACGCTGCGGATACGTGGACAGTGAGGGCAACCTGCACAACGCACAAAAAACAAAAGACCGACGATTCTCCGTGGAGAGCGGCAACTGGAGCGCGGCGGCTGTTTCTCTGGAGAATACGTGGCATTTGTTCGATGAAAATCCTGGGAGGAAAGGGTGTTTCTATTCCCCCGACAGAAAGGTGCTGACGGAAATTGCGGGGGAAGATGTGACGATGGTGGTTGACGGGAAACGCATTGCGACGGAATTTGGCAAGCTGCCGAATGCGGAGTTGGGATGGGCACCGGATTCGAAGACGTTTTTTGTGACGTGGACGGATGGCGGAGAAGAGGGGCAATGGCGGGTGGGCGTATATGAAATAAAAGATGGCGAGATCGAGTCGGCGAGCACGGATGCCAAAGGGGAGCATTCAGATCCGACAGAGGAAGCGAGAGAGGATTTTGAGGCGTTTATCCGGAGTCTGCCGATGGATGCGGGATTGGGCGATGAACAGGGTCGCAAGGTCTGGAAAGAAGCGGCATATTGCGAGCCGGCGAATGTGGTGGCTTCGCAGTGGCTGAAAGGTGGAGACGAACTACTTATTTCTACGCTGGTTGTGCCAGTGACGGCGCGCTGCCGATATGGGACGGAGTATCGGGTCTATCGCATTAGCATACCGGGCGGGAAGATACTGCAGAGATATACGCCGGACGAGGCGTACGGAGAGTTTGGCGAAGGGTATCTGCCGGAGGATGTCAGTGGGGACCGCGAGCCCCGGCCGGATGATTGTAAAGAAGGAAGTGATCGCAGATTTACGGTGTGCCGCGGAGCGTGGTCGGGGAAGACGATTGCATTGTTCAATACGTGGATGGCCCCGGACACGAATCCGGATAGAAGGGTGCGCGTGTTCTCGCCAGACGGAGAGAAGGCAATCTTGGTGAAGGGTTTCCACGTGCGGCTGGAGGTGGACGGGCGAAAGCTGTGGACGCCGTTTGGGAATCTGCATGATGCGGAGGTAGGGTGGGCGCCGGACTCGAAACGATTGTTTGTGACGTGGAGTGAGAGTGGTGAACTGGGGCCCTGGCATGTGCAGGTGTACAACGTTACGCACGAAGGGTTGAGAGAGATCAAGGGGGTGACGCGGGGTGCCCGCGCCGATCTTCTGAAGCGGGAGCATCGGGCAGCAATGCCCAAGTGGGTTACGCCAGAATATCGGGGAATGTGGGATGGCCTGGAATACTGTGAGCCGCACATCGTCGGTTCGCAATGGCTTAACGGATCGAGGGAAATTCTTGTTGCGGCGATTGCGGGACCGGACAGCGGGTGCAAGTACATGGGGGACTTTGTTGTCGACCGGATTGAAATAGCGACAGGAAAGATATTGGAGGCGTATGGCGAGAAAGAAGCTGTACGCGAGTTTGGAGAAGAGGATTTGCCGAAGATCGAGGATGATGATGAGCCGATGTGGCGTGAGTGAAGCCCTCCGCTCCGCGGCCCGGAAGGCGAAAAGCGAAATTCGAAAAGGGGGAGGAAGGTCAAGACGCAATGGTGGTGCCATGATCCCTCCACTGCGCAACGGCAAAAGGCGCCATCGCTACGGTCGGGATGACAACATTGAGAGAGGCCCGACGCGCCAAAAGGCGGCGCGGAAGAGGAAGATCGGGCCACTCCGGCTCCGCTCAGGGCAGGCGGGATGACAGTTACGATGGGTCGTAGGGAATGGGAGCGTTTGGGTGGCGGGGTTGAGGATGTAAAAGCGGCGGCGAGTTTGCGGAGGAAACGCGGAGAAGAGCAAGGCAAAAAGGGACGGTAACACCCCGACCCGGTCGGGGCAGGCGCCGTTCACAGAGGTAAGAACACAGAGGTCACAGAGATAAGAGAAGAGCAACCCAAGACCCAGGCACAAACTCCGTGCCTGGGGCACCCTCCGTCAATCAGAAGAAAAGTGGAAAAGTGAAAGAGTTCGAGATGGGAAAAGTGTTGGTGAGGTTGTGGAAGGCCCCAGGCCTGAAGGCCTGAGCTACAGTTAAGAGGAATGGGAATCGAGGTATTTGCCGAGGAGAGTAGCGGCGTGTTCGCAGAGTTGGCGATCGTCGGGGCCGAAGGCGGCTAGGAAGTGGGAGTCGATATCGAGTTCGCCGGTGACTTTGCCGTGATGGAAGACGGGGACTACGATTTCGGATTTGGTTTCGAGGGAGCAGGCCAGATAGCGGGGATCGTTGTTGACGTCATCAACGACGACGGTCTTGCCGGTGCTGGCCGCGGCGCCGCAGATGCCTTGATTGAGAGGGATGCGGGTGTGGGGAGTCATGGTGCCCTTGAAAGGGCCGAGGACGAGGACTTCGTGGTCGCCTTCCTTTTCGAGCAAGTAGAAACCAACCCAATTGTATTTGGTGAGCTTGGTGTGAAGGAGTGTGACGATGTCCATCATTAGGGCTTGGGCGGAAGCGGCTTTGATGGCGAGAGCGTTGAGTTCTGCAATGAGGGCGGAAGATTTGGGATTTGTGGTGGTCATGACAGATTAGTCGAACATAAGTGAGTGCGGGGAGCAAAGGAGAATGGAGGGAGCGGTGACGGGAGAGTAAAGGAAGTGCTGGGTGGCGACGGAGTGGGGGCGGGATTCTGGTAGAATGGGCGGAATTTTGAAGAGGGAAAAAGAAGAGAGACGGTAACACAGAGTTCACGCTTCGCGGAAAACGCTCTGGGCGGGCAGAAGGAAGAACGCAGAAGGGACGGAGAGAAGAGAAGAGGAACCCAAGAGAGAAGATAACGCAGAGGCGCAGAGAGCGCAGAGGAAACGCAGAGGAAGAGAAGAACAACCCCAAGACCCAGGTAAAAAACCGTTACCTGGGGCACCCGGCAGAGAAAGACGCAGAAGTAAAAGAGTGTAAGGGTGAAAGAATATAAGAGTGCAAGAGTGTATGAGTCTTGGCGGAATGGGCGGAGGGAGGAATTTTTCGCGAGGAGGGCGGCGAGGCGAATTGACACGGTCGGAGGGCGTCTCTAAAATGGAATGCAAGCGTGCCGGGGTAGCTCACTGGTAGAGCGCCGCCCTGAAAAGGCGGGCGTAGCCAGTTCGATTCTGGCCCCCGGCACCATTGGAAATTGCGGGCGGTTCCCTTCCCTTTTACCTTCCGTTTTATCGATTAGGGGGCGTTGCAGGGGGTGGTTTGGACGGCGCCCCGGTCAATCGCCGTGCAGGCAACTATGTTGTGCCCCCAGAAGTCCTTGCCACCATTCTCATCAAGCAGCTTCCCTGATTTTCGGGCGGACGAATCGTCACGCAGAGCGTAGCCCGCAAGAGATTCTCTGCCTAGCGCGCCGGTGCCTTCCGCAACGAAGAGTGGATCGGCCGTGAGCGCATGGGCATCGTCCACATGGGTGATTGGTCCAACATAGACATTTGAATCGAAAACATTTTTGCGGCTCTCGCCGAAGCCTGGTGCGGACACGTGGTGCCCGTTATTGGCGCGGGATATGGCGTGGCCGATGCGCGCTTCGCCCTTGGCGGAGAAAATGTTGTTCACGAAGGAAGTGTTTTCGGGCCAGCCGGACCAGTCGGTGAAGAGGACTAGATCGGTGGGTTGCGCGTCGGCTACATACATTGTGTTGTTGTAGATTTGAGTGTTTTTCACGGGGCCCGATAGAGCGATGCCGCGGTTGTGGTCGTTCTGGCTGATGTTGTACCGCACAATGGTGCCAAGATTTCCGGCGCTGTCTTCGTGGCGCTGGCCGCCGTCGTCGCAGATGAGGAGGAAGCCGCCCTCGTTGTCGTGGCTGTAGTTGTATTGGATGACCGTGTTGAGGCTGTTCCAGTCGGAGTCGAATCCCTCGCCATCGCGCTGACCTTTGGTGCCGTAGGCTTCGTTGAACTGGATTAGCGTGTTATCGGCGCTCCAGCTCCAGATGGCGATGTTGTAGCCATCGGAGCGCTGGTTGGCGTTGCCGACCACGTTTTTTTCGATGATTGCGCCGTCGGTGGCCACGATCATGATTCCATCGCCGCCGATGTCTTTCAGTTTGTTGGCGCGCACTATCACGTTAAGGCTCGGGTACCACTTGGAGCGTTGCCAGCGATCGGACCAGCCGGAGATGCCATTGCGGTCGGCGTGATAGATTTCGTTGTCCTCGATGAGGAGATCCACGAAGCGGCTGGGCTTTTGCGCGCCGTCAGTGGTGTAGATGATGGCGCCGTTGTTTTTGGCGTCGTTGTTGCCGTTAACGTCGTGGACAGTGATGCGGCGAACGACGAAATGGTGGGCTTCGCCGAAATTATCGAGGGCCAGGTGGACACCGCGGCGGAGGGCATTGGTGGCGCCGGAATTCGTGACTTCCAGATCTTCGAGCTCCCAATATTGCTGGTTCTTCAGGAGGACTGCGTCTTCTACAAGGCCTTTGCCCTGGATTAGAGGCTTTGCGCCGCTGCCGTATTTGCCGATGCGGATCGGGCGCCCGGGCGCGCCCGAGCCTTTGGCCCAGAATTGACCGTCCCACGCGCAACCTGCTTTAAATAGAATCTCGTCTCCGGGTTGAAACGTGGTGGCGTTTACCTTGCTCAGTGACTTCCATGCAGTCTCCGGGCTCCGACCGTCATTGGTGTCGTTGCCCGCAGTTGCATCAATGTAATAGCGCGTTTCGATGGTTTTGGCCCATGCGCCACCGGGAATCGCCAGAAAAGCAATAGCCATCATCCATCGGATGCGCTGAGCCGGATTCCATCGCGTCGCTGTGGGGTTCCTCTTCATGAGATCCGTTGGGCGTAGGTGCTTTGTTTTCTGATGCACGTGCTGAGAGGTTTCGCGTCTCCATTCTGAGCCACGATACAGCCAGTCTGCTTGGAAAGCTGGGGCAATCCGCTGCACCGCGAATTGCCCCGCCAAGCGACCGGTTCAAAACGTGAACCGGAGCCCGAACTGCCCCGTCCGCGGACTGCTGTTCACACCGGTGACCGCGGCAAAATTGGTGTCGCCCACGTTGGTTTCTGTGCCTCCACAACCGAGAATGCTGTAGGTGTGCCGATTGAACAGATTATAGAATTCGACACGCATGGACAGTTGATATTTCCCCTCCGCGCCGAAGTAGAGATACTTGAGCAAGCTGGCGTTCTCGTTTGCCTGACCAGGGCAGCGCAGAGAGCCGTCGTAGGCTCCTCCGGATCCAAGACCGACGACGGACCCATCGATGCTGACCGGCGCCGTGGCCACGGATTGTGGGAAGTAAGGATAATAGCCGCCGGTGAAGCCACTTGGATTGGCCGAATGTGCACCCTGGGAGTTGAAATTCGGGTAAAAGTCGCCCCAAATAGGGTAAAAGGGCTCGTTTATCCCGATGTGGAAAGGCTGGCCGGAAAAATAGGACACGAGACCACTGAGCTGCCAGCCGCCAACGAGGTCATTCACAAAGCGTCCTTTGCCGGAAAGCCACCTCTGGCCTTGCCCAAAAGGCAGTTGGTAGGTCACGAAGCCCTTAACGACATGAGTCAAGTCGTAACTCGTCAGGGAGTTGGCTGCGGCAGACATGTTCCCGAAGTCTTGGACCGGAGTGTAATAGGCGTTGTATTCTTGCGCAGATGTGTAGGTATCGCCTCGCTGGCGCGACCACGTGTAGTTCAGATCCATGGTCAAGCCACGGCCGGTGCGTTTCACAAGGTCCACAACCGCGGAATTGTAAGAGGTCTGGCCAATCGGCAGCCCCACATAATATAAATCGTAGTAATACCAAATGGCCGTAGACCAATCAGCCAACTGAGGGCTCGGCGCAAGAGCGGCGAGTGCTGGTCCTGTAAAACCGTTGTACGGACAAGTGATACCAACATAGGGCGCACCATAACCGTACCCGCTCAGGACGGGTCCTCCCTTTGTGCAGCCGGTTCCAGAAAAATTCCAACTGTCGTAGGCGCCGTAAGGGACGAGCCCTGGATTCTCCTTCTCCACATTCAGGAATGTCGAGGCCGATGGTTCGTTCCATGCCAGTGCGGTATCCGGGAGGTGATGCCCACGATTCCCTACATAGGCAACTTCGATTCTCATGTTGGGTGTGAGTTCATACTGAAAGCCGAAGTTGTAGGTATCGGTAAAGCCGGGCATGAGGGAGTGCGGGTCCGTATAGACAAGTCCGAAAAATGAACTGGGATCGACACTCGTACTGCCAGGCTTGAAGACCCCGGGATAGCCGCTATCCCAGTCAAACGGTGCGCCAACACTATTTGTGCCCTCGTACTGGGGAGCAAAGGCGTCGGGCGTTCCATCGAATTGGGGAGCGTTGGGAGGCAGGAGAGTAAGGCTGAACGATCCGCGAACTACCCACTTTTTTGCCGGAGCATAGGCAAACCCAATCTGCGGACCAAAGCCGTCCCAGTATTCTTTTTTCTCGAAGCTGTCTCCGGGACCAGTGGCAAAGACGAGTTTTCCAGGCGTGCCGTAATTTGGATCGATCTGATTCAGGTCGAAATTGGCCCAGTGCCCGTATTTTTCGTGGAAGCGCAAGGAATACTGCCAGCGAAGGCCGGCGGTCAGAGTCAGTTTGGAAGTGACCTTGTAACTGTCCTGAGCAAACAAGGCTAGCGATTTCCTCCGTCCATACAAATTGAATGCTGTGGTCTGGCCGGCAGTCGATACGTCGCCGAGCAGGAAGCTGGCGAAACCAAATCCCGCTGATCCGTTATAACCACCGGCTGTGGTGTTAGGGAGGAAGTTAAAACTGTCAATGCCGGATCCGGCATGGCTGTTTACCTGGTAGGCCCAGAAATTGCCCCCGAACGTCATCGTATGGCGCCCCTTCGTCCATGTTAGGCTATCGCCCGTGATGAAAGTTCCGGCGGTAAAATAACCGGCCCACTGGTTTCCGATGGATGTCATCTGGTAGCCGTTGACTGCCGATCCGAACGAGATAACAGGAAAGTTGTCCTCTCCGGTCGATCCGAAGCCTAGTTCTGAACTCCAATCCGTTCCGCTCGAGGTCGGCAGGCTTCCATTCCAATACCAGTTGAACGTCTCGTTGAACACGTTCACCACGTTGGAAGTAAAAGTGTGGGCCTCACTGAGGCGGAATTGGTCTCCTTTGACGACTTGAAGACGCGCGTCGGCCAAAGGCCCTCCGGTGGTCGATCCGACTTGCCAAACACCGCCGCTATCGGCCAAGGTACGTGGACGATTGTTAATAATCCATGAACCAGACAGCTTGTCATTGGGAGTCAAGGTGTAATCGAGTTTCACTACCCCCTGGTTGGGCGTTTGGGCCGGCGAGTTGCTCAGTGGAAATTGATCGTTGCCGTTGAGCCCCGCTTGGCCAGGCGCATAATCCTTTTGGTAAATGGCAACGATCTTCTGAGCTACGGAACTGAATAGGCTCGTGGGAATGACGTTGCCTGGGAACACGTCACCGGTCGCTGGGTTGAAGATGGCGCCCTTGTAGATCGTGTTACCGGCGCTATCCGTTCCCAGCACCGTGCCGGTGTTGAGCAGTGCGCTGAAATCTCCGTTCAGCATGGCGGTGGTCGGGACGAACTGAGAGTAGGTTCCGAGCGTGAAATCGTTGTAGGTAAATCGTTCGAAGGCGCCGAAGAGGAACAACTTATCCTTGCGAATCGGGCCGCCAATGCTTGCTCCGTAGTCCCAGGCTCGGGCTTCAGCCTTCGGCGCGCCAGTTATATCATTGGTCCAGGTATTCGCATCCAAAAATTCGTTGTGGCCATAGCCAAACAGAGAGCCGTGGAACTTATTGGTTCCGGACTTCAGGGTAAAGCTCATGACGCCGCCATTGGTGATGGCGGTGGCAGCGTCCAAGCCGCTGGTTTGCGCTTGGAGCTCCTGGACTGCCTCCATGCTGGGCCCGGTCTCCATGGAATCGCCTCGAATCGAGGAAGTGCCGGACGTACCGTCAATGGTGTAGTCCTTGGTGAACCACTGCGAGCCGTTCACCACCGCGCCGTACGGACTACTTATTGGAGAATATCCTGGGGTGATTGCGACAGCAAAGTCTTCGATGAATCTGCCGCCACCGTAGATGCTGAGGGGTAGATCGGTGACCACATTCCCATTCATGTTGGTGCCAAAGGAGGTGGATTCGCTGTCGAGGACCGGCGCCTCTGCGGTGACCGTAATATTTTCTGTGGCCGCACCGACTTGCATGGTCCTGTTAATCTCAGCTACCTGTGTGGAAATGATCGTCACCGCGGGTTGTACGATCTCCTTGAAGCCAGTCTTGCGGAACGTCAGGGCGTATTTACCGGGGGGCAGATTAGGCAGGAGATAGATTCCATCCCCATTGGAGACGGTTGTTGTCTCCACGTTTGTATCGACGTTACGCGCGGTGACATCAACACCCACAATGACCGCGCCGCTAGAATCCGTCACCGTGCCGGTAATACTGGCGCGATTGCTCTGGCCCAACGCGCCAAAGGAACTAAGCAATAGAACCAAGAGTGATGCGACAAGCCTGAGAGCACCCCGTACATCCCTTTTCATACCAACACCTCCACTCCGTATTAGGAGTAAACGTTTACCAACCCTGGATAAATGTTTCATGCAAACTACCACTGATTACCCCCGACGATAATTCTGCGCCCCATCGGCTGTCAAGCCTTATTTGTTGCTTTTGGGACGATGCCGAATGTTTCTTGGCTTGCCCGCGCTGGGTGCGCTCGTCCGGGCACATTCGAATTTCAGAGCCGCTTAGGGTAAACGTTTGCAGTCGTTACTCAGTCAGAAAACGAACGCGTACCAATTCAAAAGAGTACGTTGCGACGCGCCCGCGCTGCACCGCCCCGCGCTCTTTTTTTCGGAATCTACCGGTTCAACTATGGGGAGGAAGAGCTCTTGGCCCTTAGTACGTGACAACGTAGACGTGGGCTTCGAGCTTCACGGTGTCTTTTTCTGCCGAGGAGCAGCGGATGGTGATTGGCGCGTCGGCGGCTATGTCTTTGTGGCGGATTTCGGCGGCGCCCCAGGAGAGGCCGCTCCAGATTAGCTTGTCATACTGAATGTCGAGGGGGAGGGGCTTGCCGTTTTGTTCGGCGGTGAGGCGCAAGACGGTGGCCATGGATTTGCCATTCGGCGGGCCGCCGGGCCAACTGCGCATGACGTTGCCGTCTTTATCGCGCTGCTGGAAGAGGATGCGAAGATCACCGTGGGCAGGCGGCTGGATGGTGGCTTCGATCATGTTGGGTTCGCGCGGCTGGAAGTTTGCTTCCACGGGAGCGATCGTTTGCGGAATGACCACATCTTTTTGCACGCCCAGATCGAACGAGGCATCGGCATAGCGCCCAAAGCCAATGGCCGCCATTTGCGCGGGGCCCAGGGTGATGCGATTCCCTTTCAGCACCGGAGAGAAACCGGCATCGCGGAGGAGAATTCTTCCCTGCCCTAGCGGCCCCTGCACGCGGCTGAGTTGCGGCAATTCGAGGCTCTGGATGGATTGCGCGGGATTCACTACCGCGTAGACGGAGCCGGTGGCGTCGAGCGAGCCGAATCCATAGGGCTCGACATTGCCGGGAATGCCGCCGAATGTTTTTGTGCGGCCCTTGGCTTGTAGACCTTCGTAGAGGTGCTGGACCTTGGCGAACCAGCGAGCTTTTTCTTCATCGAGGAGTTCCAAGTTGCCGTGGATAGTGTTGACCCAGCCGCCGCGCGCGGCCATGAGCAGCAGCATGCTCTGCCAAGCATGAGTTTTGCGGTAGTAGATGGTGCCCGTGGTGCCGATCATCATGCCAGTGGTGTCAATGCGCTCGAGGGGAAGGCCGGCCTGTTCGTAACGGCGGGCCATGTGATCGCTGTAGATGTCCATGGAGCGCCAGAAATTCGTTTCCGGAACATCGGAAGGCCTGGGATCGCCCGCATAGAGGGAGTCGAAGGCCTCCAGCCAGCGCAGATCTACTGCATTGCGGAAAGGAAACGGGCCGGCGGTGGATTCGGTGTCGCCACCGAAACCGTTGAAGGCCACGAGCACGGCCTCGGGATTTTTGGCGCGAAACTTTTTCAGGGCCTCGCGAAAAGCGGCTTGATTGTTTTGGAGGATTTCCAGCTTGGTGGAGGATTTCTCTGTTGCTGGCGTCGCGGCGCCAAAATCCACGAAATCGAATTTGAACATGCGGATGCCGCGGTCATACCAGTATTGCAGCACGTCCATGAAGTCCGGGAGGAAACCGCCTTCGGAAAAGGAAAGCGAGCCGGCGTTAGCTGTCAGCGAATCCTTCCATTGCGGGGCAGCATTAATCTTTACCAGCGCGTTGGTGCCAAACCAAATGCCGGGTTTGAGGCCATTGGCCTGGCAAGCGGCGATCCAGCGATCCGGGCCGTTTGGCCAATTGGGCTTACGCCATTTGCGGTAGCCTCCGTCAGGATCAAACCAGAAGGCGTCCATCACGTAGTAGTCGAAATGCACGCCGTATTTTTTCAGGCGGACGATTTCGGCGAGTTCGCGCATGGCGAGCTCTTCGGTTTGCGGCACGTTGTCTGAGAGCTCGTCGTAGGAAGACCAGTTGTTGTAGACCCAGATGGGGTCCTTTAGAAAAGGCTCGCCTACTTTTTCGGGGGACCAGGAGGGAGATTGTGCGGCGAGAACAGAAGGATGGGGGTGCGAGATGACCAACAAAACAAACAGGAACGCCGACAAGCCGAAGCCGACAAATCCCATTCGTCGCCGCCCGTTTAACTTTTGACCATTTTTCATTTTGAATCCTTTCGCCGGCGTTTTGTTCGCAGACAGGTCATTGACCGAGAACCCAAGAAAAAGCCGCAGGGATCCCACCAGAAGGCGGCGGGCTGAAAAGAGCGACGACTCTCCCTGCGCTACAAACGGAAAAACTGGAAAACAAACGCGAGAGCACAAGGCCTTTGCTACTCAGGGCAAGCGGGAGTGACTGTGCCACAAGAGAAACCCAAGACCCAGGCACAAACTCCGTGCCTGGGGCAACCAAACCTAAGACTGAGACCGAACCCAAAAACACGAGGCCTTCGCTACTCAGGGCAAGCGGGAGTGACTGTGCCACAAGAGAAACCCAAGACCCAGGCACAAACTCCGTGCCTGGGGCAACCAAACCTAAGACTGAGACCGAACCCAAGAACACAGTCAGGAGTGACTGTGCCACAAGAGAAGCCCAAGGAGAATGTTTTTCAATTGATTTACCATCGAGCAATTTGCGGGGAGCGAAGGGCCACAGATTTCAAAAATTCAACTTTCTGGATTCTACGCTGTTGGCATCGTTGCGGCAATTCCAAATTCATTCCCAAATCGTAAGTTATGAGGTCGCCGTTTTCAGTGCAGGAGAAGAGAAGGCGCGGAAAGGAGCTCGACGTGGGCGGGCGTGTTGTTGGGAGAGAGTCCGAACTGTGGAGTGTAAAAGCAAAGGCTGAGGTGGCGTGGAGGGTCAGCGAGATGCTTTATGAGCGAGGTGGCTTTCGACCCCCGTGGCGCGCGGAATGAAGGATTGGGAAAGATTGGTGCTGGTGAGGTTGAGAATCCAACGGAGATTGGCGGCATCGATGGAAGTGATTTCGACGCCCAGCCTGGATTCCTCGGGAGAAACCCAACGAATAATGCCCCGGCCCTTTACGCATCGCTGGTCGTGGCAAGAATCGAGGAGGAGATCCACGGGCCCTTCCCGGAATTGAAGAGTGGAATCAATGCAAAAGCCGCCGCGTCCAAAAGCGATGAGGCCGCGGGCGAGAGCTGAGGCGAGACTTTCAAAGTCAGCCAGGAGAACGGCATCAGCTTTACCGGCGGGCGACATGCACCAAATTTCTTCACGCGGGGTCAAGATGCGCGTAACGGCGGAGACGAGATCCATGCGCTCAGTGGGTTTTGACATTATGGCCTCGGCGCCGAGCTCATAAGCTTCGCGCGGCTCGATGTCGTAAAAGCCGGTGATAAAGATGACGGAAGGCAAATAGGCGCAGGTGGATTTGATCTTCTGTAACATGGTGACGCCATCCATGACGGGCATATGGATGTCCGAGACAACGAGATCGAGATGATTGTCCTGCGTCAGGCTCAGAGCTTGCGCGCCATTCTCAGCGACAAGCACGGTGCAGCCCTCCCGGTGAAACCACTCGGCCATGATTTCGAGCAAATCGGGCTCATCATCCACAACGAGAATTGAGGCGTTCTTCAGCAGCATTTTCGGGCTCCTTGGAAAGGGGAAGAGAAAAAGAAAAGCAAGTGTGATTTTGCGTTTCGCTGAGCTTGAGCTCTCCGCCGTGATTTTCGACAATGGCCTTGGACAAACTCAGCCCCAAGCCGGTGCCCTTGCCAACGGGCTTGGTGGTGAAGAAGGGCTCCATGATGCGCGTGCGAAGTTCGGGAGGCACACCGGGCCCGCTATCGAGCACCGCGAAAATAACGGATTGTGCATACTTAGAGTCCCTCTCGGGAATAGTGTGCGATCCTGGCACGCCCGCTTCAGTAAAGAGGGATTCATCGCACGAAAAGCGTGCGATGGGGCGGAGGTCCTCACTCCGCAGACTCCGTTCGGAATGACGGTGTGGTTCTTGTTGTGTAGGCTGTGAAGCCGTGCCCTCACGGGAACGGATTAAGGGATGGCTGGCAGTGACTTCCAGGCGGACCCAGCGGTCTCCGGGGAGATCGGCAACGGCGTCGAAGGCGTTCTGGAGGAGGTTAAGGAGAACCTGGGCAATCTGGACTTCGCGGCAGGAAATGAAGAGTGAGGGGTCGACAGCGGGGGTATCGAGGCGGACGGAATAGTTGTGGAAGCGCTCCTTGCACAATTCCAGGGTGTGCTCGACAATCTCGCCGACGGAAGCGCGCTGGAAAGGGTCGGCGCTGCCATCACGCGCAATCTGGCGGAGGCTTTTAACGATTTTGCTGATGCGATTGGCGGTCTGCTTGATGCGAGTGCTGGAGTTCTGCAGCTCTTTCAGCGGCACTGTCCCTGATTCGGCCATCTCGAGCAGGTTGCCGGCGGAAGCATGGATGACCGCAAGTGGGTTATTGATCTCGTGGGCTATGCCTCCGGCCATCATTCCGAGGGCCGAGAGGTGAGCAGAAGACACAGTCTGTGCTCTGCTGATCTCCAACTCCCTTTCCACGTGTTTGCGCCTGGAAATGTCGCGGATGTTGCACTGAATTACGCGTTCGCCGTCCACGGGATAGACATTACTGACAAACTCGACCTCGATATGGCGACCGTCTTTGGTTTCCAGGGGCAAATCCTCGTAACGGACGACGCCTTTGGTTTGCAAATCGGCGAAAGCGGAACGGCTGGCGAAAATGTCTTTAACGGGACCGACTTCCCAGAGTTTCTTCCCCGTTAACTCGGCATGCGAGTATCCCAACAGGTCGATCAAGAACTGGTTCACGTCCATCACCTGACCGGAGGCAAAATCGAGGATCAATACGCCGTCCTGGGCGGTTTCAAACAGCCGGCGGTAGCGAGTTTCGGAAACTTCCAACGCTTTCTCCGTGCGTTTGCGTTCGGTGATGTCGCGGGCCACCTTCAAGGCACCCGCGAGGTTGCCCAAGGGGTCGAAGACCGGCGAAATGGTGATCGAGACGTGGACGATTTGGCCATCCTTCCGCCTGCGCACGGCGTCGTGCGCGTGGATCGTTTCCCCCCTTTTTAGGCGCGCGAGAATGCCGAATTCTTCGTGCTCACCGCCAGCGGGGAAGAGCAAGGAGATCGGCCTACCGATAGCTTCCTGCGCGGAATAGCGGAAGATGCGTTGCGCGCTGCGGTTCCAGCTAGTAATGACGCCTTCCAAGGTCTTGCCGATAATGGCGTCTTCGGCGGAATCCACGAAGGCGGCAAGCAGAGACTGGGCTTGAGCGCGGTCGAGTTCGGAGCGGGTGCGAGCGAGTTCGACGTTGCGGCGGCGCATGGACTCCGCGAGAAGACTGATGGAGACGCCCATGACGATGAACACAGCCAAGGCAATGCGGTCTCCGAGGGCTGCAATGACGAAGCTGCCGCGGGGTTCGAGGATGAAAAAGGCGGTGGCGGCAGCGGAGAGAAGGGTGGCGGCGAGGCCGGGGCCGAGACCGGCCAGGACCGCGACGAGCATGACGGCGGGATAAAAGGTGATGTAAGTAGGAGTGACACCCCAATGGCTGCCCAAGGCGTAACGGATGAAAGCGGCGGCGACGACGGCGAGAACGGCGAAGGCGTAACGGAAGAGGCGAGCGCGTATTCCACGGGCGGAAAGACCGGATGGGGAGAGCGTGGGATAGGTAAAGTTCATGGGGTTGCGCCAACAGGAGCGTTGGAATGGGCAGAATGGATCATGGAAGCAGTTTTGAACACAAAGTACGACGCACAAAAACGGCCCAAGAACGATGCAGGGAATGACTACAGGAAGGGGAACTACTCAATCATCATGGTGCAGCACGATAAGGGTGTCAAGCGGAGTTGCGAAAGAGGTACGTCCCGGAAAGAAGAAATGGCGGGGAGCGGCCCGCGCGGGAACGTGGGAGGAGGAGGAGGAAGAGTCAAAAGTTAAAGGTTGAAAGTTGAAGAGATCGGAGAAGGCAAGGATAACGCGGAGGAGCAGCGTACACAGAGGATCGCAGAGGAAGAGAAGAGAAACCCAAGAGCACAGTCAGGAGTGACTGTGCCACAAGCATAGAGAAGAGTTCCGGCGTTGATGCGGAGATCGTGCGGACATGGGGTCCAGCAATGCTGGACCCCTACAACGGAAAACCAGGAAAACAAAACCCAAGACCCAGGCACTAACTCCGTGCCTGGGGCAACCAAACCCAAGAAAGAACGAACCCAAGACCCAGGCACTAACTCCGTGCCTGGGGCAACCAAACCCAAGAAAGAGCGAACCCAAGACCCAGGCACTAACTCCGTGCCTGGGGCAACCAAACCCAAGAAAGAGCGAACCCAAGACCCAGGCACTAACTCCGTGCCTGGGGCAACCAAGAGAAAAGCCGCAGGGCTCGGGGACTCGCCCTGCGCTACAACTTAGGGCGCGCCACTACTAGAGTTCGAGGGGCTTTAGGTGGGGTTGGGAGGAGCGGTAGGCGCGGTAGATGAGCCAGGCGATGGTGAGGAGCATGCCAAGCCAGCCGAGGGTGCGGACGGTGTGGCCGATTTTCTGGTCGGATTCGAGGAGACCCCAGCGGCCGAAGAGGAGCAGCCAATCGCTGGTGTCGGAGCCGACGAGAGGGAGCGAATCGGAGCGGGCGTCGGACATGTAGGTGCCAATGTAGAGGAAATTCTCAAAGAACCAGAAAGAGGAGAAGGTGACGCCGAAGGGCTGGCGTTGGAAAAAGAAATAGATGGCGCAGGCGGCGGGGACGATGAGTTCGAAAAGCGTGCCGCCGAGAAGCATGATGGTGTTGCCGAAGGGACTGAAGAGGGGATGGCCGGCTTCGTGGATCATTAGATTCGCGAAATCCACGAGGAGGAAATTGGGGGCGTTGGCGTAGGCGTAGAGGAGGAAGAGGAGGTAGACGATGAGCCAGGCTCCGACGGCGAGGCGGGTGATGGGTTTCCATTCGCCGAAGTTTTCGTTGAACCAGTCCATGAGTAAAGAGTAGCAGCGGGGGGAGAGGGTGAAAGTTATAAGTTTTTGGTTGTCAGTTTTGAGTAACGCGGGAGGGGATATCAGAGATCAGGAAGAAAAAGAGGAAGAGGTATAAGAGTGGAAAAGTATAAGAGTGAAAGAGTTTTGGAAAAGGCAAAGGATTACGCAGAGTTCGCAGAGGACACAGAGGTCGCAGAGAAAAGAAACCCAAGACCCAGGTACAAAACCGGTACCTGAGGCACCCGGCAGAACAGTTATCAGTGGTCAGTTATCAGTTTTCAGTTTTCGGAAAAGAGAAACCCAAGACCCAGGTACAAAACCGGTACCTGGGGCACCCGGCTACGAGGGGTCGCGGTCGGAGTGGAGGGTGGGGGAATGGTCGAGGGAGTCGGAGACGGCGGAGCCGGTGATTAGGCGGGCGCCGCGGCTGAAGGTTAGATACTCGAAGCCCCATTGGATGAAAACGAGGACGCGGCTTTGGAATTCGACGATGTACATGAGATGGATGAAGAGCCAGACAAACCAGGCGGGGAAACCGGAAACGTGAATGCCGAAAATGTTGGCGACGGCGGCGGCGCGTCCGATGACGGCCATGTCGCCTTTGTTGAGATAGTGGAAGCGCGCGGGAGGGGTTTTGCCGGCAAGGCGGGCGGCGATGACTTTGGCGGCGAAGCGGCCGCCTTGAATGGCGACTTGGGCGACACCGGGAAGAGGGTCGCCCTTTTCATTTGTGGCGTGAGCGAGATCGCCGACGATGAAGACTTCGGGATGTCCGGGGACGGTGAGATCGGGTTGCACTTTGATGCGGCCCGCGCGATCGGTTTCGGCTTGGAGACGTGCGGCAACTTTTTGCGCGAAGGGAGTGGAGGTAACTCCACCGGCCCAAAGAACGGTGCGGGCGAAGAGCGAGTGATGGTGATCGTTGTGTTTGTAGGTGACACCGTCGAGGGTGATGTCGGTTACGAAAACATTTTTCATGACTTCGACGCCGAGGCGGGTGACTAGAGATTCGGCTTTGGCGGAGAGATCTTTGGGATAGGTGTTGAGGACGCGGTCGCCGCCTTCCATGAGGAGGATGCGGGCTTCTTCGGGATGAATGTGGCGGAAATCGTTGCGAAGCGTTTCACGGGCGATTTCGGCTAAGGCGCCAGCTAGTTCTAGGCCGGTGGCTCCGGCGCCGACGATTACGAAGGTGAGCCACGCGCGGACCTCGGCGGGATCGGTGGAGCGCTCGGCGCGCTCGAAGGCGTAGAGAAGTTTATGGCGGATGGCGGTGGCTTCCTCGAGGGTTTTTAAGCTGGGGGCGGCTTCGCGCCAGGTGTCGTTGCCGTAATAGGAAGTTTGCGAGCCGGTGGCGATGATTAGGGAGTCGTAGGGATAATCGGCGGCATCGCGGAGATGGACTAACTTCTTGATGGGATCGAGATCGACGGCTTCGCCGAGAAGGACTTGGGTGTTTTTCTGGCGGCTTAGGACGGAACGGAGAGGAGCGGCAATTTCACCGGGGGAGAGGGAGCCGGTGGCTACCTGATAGAGGAGGGGCTGGAAGAGGTGGAAATTGCGTTTGTCGATCAGGGTGATTTGGGCTTTGGCACGCTTTAGGGTGCGGGCGGCGACTAGGCCGGCGAAGCCGCCGCCCAGGATTACGATGCGATGGGGGTTGGGCATGTGGTCCAAGGTAGTTAGATAGATGAAAATGAGGAAAAGGTGCAAATGAATTTTGGGGGGAGAGGAAAGTAAGAAAAAGACGGAAAAGATAACGCAGAGGCGCAGAGTTCGCAGAGGAAACGCAGAGGAAGAGAAGAGAAGAGAAGAAAAGAAAAAGGCTTAACACAGAGGTCACAGAGGTAGGAGAAGAAGTGAAAAGGTATAAGAGTGAAAGAGTATAAGAGTGCAAAAGTGCAAGAGAGAGAGGCTCGGTGCTTAATGATTGGGGAGACGGGGAGTTGGTAGAATGTGGGAGACGGAGAGGAGGCGGCCAGGGGAAGGGGGAGCGATGAGCGAAGAAAGAAAGACGGATGAAAAAAGGAAGATGAGTGAAGAAGGAAAGAGGAATGGAGAGAAGTCCAACGACGGAAGGACGACCGTTGGAGGGATGGCGGCTCAGGAGGAGTTGGAGAGGAAGACGCTGCGGCTGCTGTGTTCGGTGCTGCTGAAGCCGGTGACGCGAGTGGAGCTGGTGGGATTGCTGGGTGCGGATTTGTTTACGGAGGCGGTGAACCGGACGGTGTTTGAGGAGATCGCGCTGATTGGGCCGGCGAGTTCGGCGAGGCTGCGGGAAATGCTGCCGGCGCGAGTCACGAATCGTGGATTCGCGGATTTTGATTTGAAGGAATTTCTGGCGCCGGAGATGGCGTCGGAAGCGGAGATCGAAAAACTGTTTGAGAGCGTGCTGAAGATGATTGAAATGCGTCATGGCGAGGCGGATACGGCGGTGCAGAACTGATGGTGGGATGGAGTGCGCGGAGGATTTCGTGTTTGGTGGAGGCGCTGGGATTTGTGGCGTACGTGGCGTGGTACATCTGGCGTGGGCAAGCGATGTTGCCCGCGACATGGTGGGTGTTTGTGGCGTGGCTGGCGGGGAGTTTTTTGTTGCGCGGAGACACGCCGAAGACGCTGGGATGGCGCGCAGATAATTTGTGGGCGGCGACGCGGGGAGCGGCGGTGTTCTTTGGCGTGGCGAGCGCGGCGGTGTGCGGAGCGGGATTGTTTTTGGGGATGCTGCAGCGGCCGGCGTCGCATCTGAGCGAGCCGCGGAAGTTCGTGGGCTATTTTGCGTTTTGCGTGCTGCAGCAGGTAGGACTGAATTCCCTGGTGACAAACCGGTTGCTGAGGGCGTTTGAGAAGCGCGGGCCAGCGGCGTTGATGGCGGGAATTTTGTTTGCGGCGTTGCATTGGCCGAATCCGGTGCTGGTGCCGCTGACGTTTGTCGGCGGAGTGGGGATGGCGTTGCTGTTTGCGCGCGCGCGGAATATTTTGCCGCTGGCGGTGGGGCAGGCGATTTTGGGGGCGCTGGTGTGGTGGGCGTTTCCGCTGGCGTGGCACCATTCGATGCGGGTGGGGCCGGGGTATTGGGGGATGTGGAAGTAAGAAGAAAGGTAAAAGAGTGTAAGAGTTGAATAGTGCAAGACTCGGACTTCTCTGATTAGTTGAGCGGGTGCCTTGATCCCTCCACTGCGCGGCCCGACGCGCCAGACTGCGGCGCATCGGAGAAAATCGGGTCGCTCCGGTCGGGATGACACTGTTGAAGCGCCGCGAAAGGTGGGCCGGGGTATTGGGGGATGTGGAGATAGGGGCAATCGGCGCGGGGATTTTTGTTGGTTGGTGGAATTGGCAACCGTAAAAGCGGCGGCTGGCCGCCGCACTCCAAAAAAAGCAAGAAAAACCGTTACACATTATGAATTTTACGGACATGGGGCGCAACAGTGCTGCGCCCCTACGCGGGAAAAACCAACAAGAAGAAACCCAAGACCCAGGTAAAAAACCGTTACCTGGGGCACCCAAACCCAAGAAAAAGGCAAACCCAAGACCCAGGCACAAACTCCGTGCCTGGGGCACCCAAACCCAAGAAAGAACAAACCCAAGAAAAGGCACACCCAAGAACCGACCTGAAGGTCGGCCACTACAAAGGCAAATTACGCGGACCAGATGCCGGGGATGGGGGTGTGGCAATGGGGGCAATGCCCTGCTACGAGGTGATTGGAGAGGACATCGTGCCAGGAGCGGCGGATTAGGACGGCGTTGCAGTGGGGGCAATAGGTATGGGCGGCGTCGGAGTGGATGTTGCCTTCGTAGACGTAGTGGAGACCGACTTCGCGGGCGATTTGGCGGGCGCGGTGGAGTGTCTGTGGCGGAGTGGGAGGTTTGTCGCGGAGCTTGAAATCGGGATGGAAGGCGGTGAAGTGGAGAGGGACGTCAGGGCCGAGATGGGCGAGGATCCATTCGGCGAGTTTGCGAGTTTCGGCCGGATCGTCGTTGAGGGTGGGGATGATGAGATTGGTCAGCTCAAACCAGACATGGGTTTCGTTTTTCAGCCAGGTGAGCATCTCGAGGACGGGCTGGAGATGGGTTAGGGTGATTTTGCCGTAGAAATTTTCGGTGAAGGCTTTGAGGTCAACGTTGGCGGCGTCAATGTGGTCGTAGATGTCGTGGAAGGCTTCGCGAGTGATGTAACCGTTGGTGACCATGACGGTTTTTAGGCCGTGGAGCTTGGCGGCTTTGCAAATGTCAATGACGTATTCGCCCCAGATCGTGGGTTCGTTGTAGGTGAAGGCGATGGAATGGCAGCCGTGCTGGAGGGCGAGGAGAGGGACTTCTTCGGGAGGAAGGTGGCGGGAATTGACTTGATCGTGATGGGATTTGGAGATGTCCCAATTCTGGCAGAAGAAACAGCCCATGTTGCATCCGGCGGTGCCCATGCTGAAGACTTTTGTGCCTGGGAGGAAATGGCTGAGAGGCTTTTTCTCGATGGGGTCCACCTGGAGCGCGGCGGGGGAGGCGTAACCGAGGCTGAAGAGTTTGCCGTTTTCATTGACGCGGATGAAACAGAAACCGGATTGGCCGGGGCCGATGTGACAATGGCGAGGGCAGAGATAGCAGTGGACACGGTTGTTGGGTTCGGGAGCCCACCAGAGGGCTTCGTGGAGGGCGGGGGCTTTTTGGAGGATTTGGAGGGTGGACATGGAGGTTGCGTCCTGGGGTTAGTATACGCCTGGGGAGGAGGAGGAAAGAGAGGGCTTACACAGAGTTCACAGAGAACGCAGAGGTCACAGAGAAGAGGAGAGAGATTAGGCGCGGGAGCGCATTACGCGGCGGCGCTGGGCGGACCAGTCGGCGAAACGGCGGAGGTTTTCGCGGTATTTCCAGGTGAGCTGGAGGAATTTTCTGGCGTCGAGGTGGGCGGCTTCTTTGCCGAGGAAGGTTTCAAAGCGCCATTGGAGATAGGGACTGTTCCAGGGCTGCAGGCGATAGCCACGGGCGGCTATCCAGTAGTAGCGGAGCGTCTTCCACATGGAGGGATTGTACACGGGAGGAAGTGCAGGTGCGTGAAAAAATGATTAAGAAGAAGAGAAAGGCTTACAGAGAGGCCGCTGAGGACGCAGAGATCACAGAGAAGAGAGAAGCTGAATGGAGGCACCTTGCGGACTTGGGGTACGCAAACCCGTGAGAAGAAGCAAACCCAAGACCCAGGCACGAACTCCGTGCCTGGGGCAACCAAACCCAAGAGAAAAGGCAAACCCAGGAGAAAGACTCAACCCAAGACCCAGGCACGAACTCCGTGCCTGGGGCAACCAAACCCAAGAGAAAAGGCAAACCCAGGAGAAAGACTCAACCCAAGACCCAGGCACGAACTCCGTGCCTGGGGCAACCAATGGCAAGAAAGAGCAGACCCAAGAGCCGGTCTAAAGACCGGCCACTACATGTGAACCCGAGAACATAGGCAGGAGGGAGTGTGGCACAAAAAGGTTTAGGACAGGGGTGCGGAGAGGTGCTCGTGGACAATGAGCCAGGAGGAGCCGCGCTTTTCGAAGATGCCGGTGTAGCGGATCTGGACGTCTACGGATTTGCCGTCCTTGGTGGTTTCGGCGAAATGCATGGGGACGGTGAGCCAGGCGATGTTGCCGTGGCGGGTGACCTTTAATTCTTTTCCGGCAGTGAGAGAGGCGCTGGCGGCGTTGTCGAAAAGGGCTTTCTGAACGCCGGGGGCGTATTCCTTCCAGCCGTTGTACGAGAAGGGGGCAACATCGTAGAAGATGAGGCCATCGTCCTTGGCGTAGAACTTGGCGGCGTTGGCGACGTTGCCGGAGGTCCAGGCGGCGCAATAGTTGTCAATGAGTTTGCGGAAGGTGGCGTTATCGGTGGCTTTTTGCTGTGCGCGTGCGCCGGCGAAGGTGAGCAGGCCTCCGAAGAAAGCGACGAGAACGTAGAGGATCCAGTGATGGCGCGGTCCGACAAAGCGCGGCTGAACGGGCGGGTTCACCGACATTGAGTGTTCTCTCCTGAAGAGGCCCGCCGGGCCACACTTGCCCGGGCAGGAGATTCGTGGGGTCTACGTTAGACAGAATGGAGAGAGAATTCAAGAAAAGATTTTGGGGCGTCGGGGGGATGGGGGTTCTCAGTTGTGAGTTTTCAGTTATCAGAGGAGAGATATCAGCGATCAGGAGGCGGTTGGGTAAATCGGAAGGCGTAGGGAGAGGAAGAAAGATTACACAGAGGTCGCGGAGAGCGCAGAGTTCGCTGAGGAAGAAAAGAGGGGAGAGAAACCCAAGACCCAGGCACAGACTCCATGCCTGGGGCAACCAAACCCAAGAGGTAAGACTCACCCCAAGAGAAAAGCTGAACCCAAGACCCAGGCACCCGCCTACGGCGGGCCTGGGGCAACCAATACCCGGTAGGACGAGGTTATTTGGCGCGCGATGACTTTTTTGTGGGGGCGTGGTTGGAGAGTAGGGAGAGGAAATGCTGGTGGACGGTGGGGTCGGAGGTTAGTTCGGGATGGAAGGTGGCGGCGAGAACGTTGTCTTTCTGGACCAGGGTGGGGGAACCGTTGAGATTGGCTAGGACGGTGATGCCGGAGGCTACGGATTCGATGATGGGGCCGCGGATGAAAACCATTTCGAGGGGATCGGTTTTGAGGGTGGTGGGACCGAAGAAGACGTCGCTGGCGAGTTGGCGGCCGTAGCCGTTGCGGAGGATGGTCATGTCGAGTAAGGCGAGCGAGGGCTGGGGGGGATTTTTGACGTGAGTGGCGAGGAGGATGGCTCCGGCGCAGGTGCCGAAAATGGGGTTGCCTTTGGCGGCGAACTGGCGGATGGCGTCGAAGAGGCCTTCTTCCTGGAGGAATTGGAGTTGCGTGGTGCTTTCGCCGCCGGGGAGGATGAGTGCGTCGGAATGGCGGAGATCGGCGAGGGTACGGACCTCGAGGGTTTGTGCGCCGAGACTGTGGAGGGTGGCGGCGTGGGCCGCGAAGTCGCCTTGGATGGAGAGGATGCCGGTTTTCATGGGGATGTTATCCGGTATCAGATACCAGTTATCAGTTATCAGTTATCAGTTTTAAGTTTTAAGTTTTGAGTATTCGGTTCAGGGTCGTTGACCGGATCACTGCCCGAGTTAACCCAAGACCCAGGCACAGACTCCGTGCCTGGGGCAACCGAACCTAAGAGTAAGACTCACCCCTCGAGAAAAGCTGAACCCAAGACCCAGGCACAAACTCCGTGCCTGGGGCACCCAAAGACCAGAGAGAAGAACCCGAGAGCACAGTCAGGAGTGACTGTGCTGCTACCAGCCGCGGGTGGAGAGTAGGTCTTTTTCATC
>Ga0074045_10000568_pt1 | contig 36037 bp, 30 predicted proteins | sample BogForMeECP23OM2_FD_94442 | JGI IMG/M metagenome (GOLD analysis project Ga0074045, IMG submission 94442) | Bog forest soil microbial communities from Calvert Island, British Columbia, Canada - Bog Forest MetaG ECP23OM2 | ecosystem: Environmental > Terrestrial > Soil > Wetlands ...
ACCAGGCGATGCAGTCGTGAATTCCTTCGTACAATTTCCGTACAATTTGTTTAGCCCCGTCAAGACACTCACTTTTCATTGGCTTTTTGCACATATTCATGGCGGAGGCGTGTGGAAGTCGAATCCACCATTCGACCCGCGAAGGGCCGAATCGCCGGCTTTGAAGGCCGGAAAGGTCACCGGACCCCATTCGCCTCCATTGCTACAATATCATCATTCCAAAACGTTTAGTTGAGGTTGGAATCGGCAGCATGAGTTTCGTAAATCGGCTCTGGTGCTATAGGTCGTACGGAAGCCGACCGAGGGAGTACGAGCGAGCCGTGGTCGTCGATGCAGAAGTCTATGCTCGAACGGCTTCCAAACAAACACTGCGGGTCTTTTTCAGCGATGCAACCAATTCATACAAGACTGGGCTCGTGCAAACTTCGTAGTAGTAGTGATCGGAGGCCTGACCAATCTTTCCATCGGGTAGCAATTGCCGTGCAAGCCCTCTGCGCACTACCAGCACTTCCACCGATTCGCCCATGGGCACTTCCCCGGCAAACAACGCTACTTCCTCTTTGCCCCAGGGCAGTTCACAGCCAATGTCCACCCGCTCCAGCAAAATCTCTTCCGACAATTTCTGAAATCCTTCTTCATTTAACTCAATGCCGTTCATGTTGTAGCGCACAAGAAACTCGTCCAACTCTTCCGCTGAAGCACCTTCCATCGCGGTCAAAAATTGGAACAGCGCGAAATCTGTTTTCTGAGTAGCGAGCATGCGCTTAGCTAGCTTAGCGCAGCCAGACAAGCGATCAGACAAATTCAGTGCCTTGGAAATCATGATTTTAGATTCGCCATCGGTCCAATATGTCGGCGCTGATCCTTGATAGGCGACGCCAATGCCGATTTCCAAAGCGGGCAACTGGCTTGATGCTGCGCCATCATTATAGGAATTGCACACGGCCAAGATCTGCCGCGAGAGCACGCAGGCCTTCGCCACAGACTGTGCGTACGACTGACTCCCCTCGGTCTCAAAAATCGCCAGCACAATCGCGTCCCCTTCAATAAATACTTTCTTGGCCGAATAGCGATCGAGCAATTTTTTCACCGGTTCATGAAGATTCAGGCTGAAATGCGAAGCCGGGCTCAACCCGCGCGAAAGCAAATCTTGTGTCATCCTCGTCGAGCCGCGCACGTCGGCCTTGATGATGACATGGGAAACGACCTGATCGTACTCCGGCTTAAATTCCTCTTTCAGCAGGCACTCGTACAATCGATTGTTCATGCGCGAAAGTTCGCGCACTTTTTCCGCCGTGACCAGGTTGATGCGCTCCATGCAGGTGGAAAGGTGCTCGGCGTCGCGCAAGTCGCGGCGCAAACGCATGAAATCACCCGCGAACCGAAATACCATCGCCTGCAATTCTTCTTTGGAATAACGCCGCATGCGTTTGGTCAGTTCCTCGAGCGGCTTCATGCTTAGCCGCTTGGTCGGCACCTGCTTCAGCATCTCCTCAACACGCCTGGCTTCTTCTTTCGTCACCAGTGCCTTTCGCAGTTGCTGCAAGTGCACCGGTGGGCAAAAATTGCTGGCGATCGGACGGATCTCATAACTGGCCAGGATGTGCATCATCAACTCCCGCTCTTCCATCTTTTGGGTGAGTTGAGCCAGCAAACGGCCGCGAGTCGAGCGTTCGGATTCATCCGTTGCTCCCGCTACATCGAAAAGCCGCCTGGCATTTTCTGGTTCGTTTAGATAATCACTGAGCCTACCCTGAAAATCCTGACTGACAAAATCAACATGGTGACGAGCGCTTTCTAGTTGCGGGGCAAATTCCGTAAGCCGTTCCTGCAGGTGTTTCAGGTGTTTTTCGACCTGGTTGAGCGCCACCCGCACCCGAACCGGGTCCGGTGAATTGGTCAAAAATTTGTTGATCAATCCCCCACTGTTATCCAAGCGTTTGGTCAGGTTGTCGCGCCGCTCCTCCATTGCCGCAATCTCTTGCTTCAGTTCAGCCACATCGGCAAAAAGCTTCTTTGATACTTCGGATTCTTGCGAGCTCGCCGTAGCTTGAGGAAGATTCACTCCCGCCTGGTTCAAGAACTGCTGCAGCAGTTCGTCCATGGCCTCGATGCGATCAGGGTCGCGAGCGTAATTCCCCAACAAAACGTAGTGCTCCAGGAAATACCAATCGTCTTTTCCGCCATCGAGAAACACCAGCCGGTTCTTTAGCAGTTCGTAATAAGGATTGAACTCTTCCCCGAACAGCGCACGCCGCGCTTTGGCAATCACGTTTTCATCGATATCAGCGAACATCTGCGCCACCAACTGGCCAACCAATCGCACCACATTGCGCCGGCCGGACTGCATCTCCGACAATCTTGCCTTGATCACGTGTGCCTGCTGCGACCGTTCGAAATATTCTCCGCGCTTCCGGATATACTCCTTACCATCCAAAATCACGTTCGCGAACTGATTAACCAACTCACCACTAATGAGTTTTAGGATGGCCAATCGGAAAAGCACATCGATTTCGATATTTTTCTGATGCTTGGCACGGTTCAGCGAGCTATGCAGCATCTCCGCCAGCAACTTGCGAAACATTGCGGAGTCCACCTGCTTGCTGCTGCGGAAATCGATACCGGAAAAGTACGTGGAACTGACGTTTTGTCGGATCAGATCGAACAGATAATCGCGGGTGGTTTGAACAAACTTGGGGCTGAGGAATACGTCGTAATGGATGTTATCGACACCAATGGCGAGCGTGCCCATCGGCAAAATGACGCGATAGCTCTTCAGTTCGTTGCGGTTCGTTTCCGCCACAGCTATACTGCCCGGTCCATTTGCCATGCACCCGCCTAGTCACCAATTTTTACCGTAACAGCGCCGAGGGGGTGCCGCAATGAAACCGAGGTACAGGGGTAGCTAGAGAGTAAGCAGCGGGTCTTGGCCCCTATTTCATGCTTCCTCCAGCACCATAATTCTCCGTGAATCGCCACCGGCATGCTCTAAGCGCAACCGCACGACTGGCCAAGGCGCTTTTAACGGGAAATTCTCCGACCACTCCAAAATAATCACGCTGGGCTTTGCAAACACTTCTTCCAACCCGAGCGTTTCGAAATCATGGAAATTTTCGATGCGGTAGAGGTCGCCGTGGTAGACCTTCCTCACGCTGCCGTACTCATGGAGAAGAGTAAAAGTAGGGCTGGTCACTTCCTCTTCGGTGGCCACGCCCAAGCCCGCGACAATTCCCTTGGTGACCGTGGTTTTGCCGCTGCCCAGCTCCCCAGAAAGGAGCACCAGCACAGGGGGCTTTAGATTTTTTGCAAACTCGCGCCCCCAGGCCGTGGTTTCCTCGGCGGAACGAGTGAAAACCTCCTCAGTCACGCCCTTGCAACTCCTCGAGCAATTTGCGCCGCGCATAGGGGATCGCGTCGGCGACTTCTCCCGCGACCACACCTGAAGCGTCGGATTGCTGCGTCAGTAGCTCGGCGGCCACGCCGTGCAGATAGACAGCCAGTGCCGTCACGCGCAGCAGGTCGTTTGCGCCAAATTGTCCGATTAGTCCTGCAAGCAGGCCGGTGAGTACGTCGCCAGAGCCACCTTTTGCGAGGCCAGGCGTGCCAGTCGTGTTCACAAACACTCTTCCGTCGGGCGCCGCGACTATGGTGTGAAAGCCCTTGAGCACTACAGCTGCGTTCCACTGTCGCGCAGCATCGCTAGCCGTCTTTACACGATCGCGCTCGACATCAGGAATCGATACCCCGAGGAGTCGCGACATTTCCCCTGGATGTGGCGTGACCACCAGATGCGCGGTTTTGCGCTTGGCCAACTCCGCACCACGGTCGGCAAACGCGTTCAAACCGTCGGCATCAAGAATCAGAGGGACTTCCACGCTGGTCGCCACGCTGCGAATAAACTCTTGCGTTTCCGGATGAGTACCCAGGCCTGGTCCCATCGCCAGCACTGTTTTGCCGCTCAAAATTTCAGCGAATCGGCCAGACTTCATTGCTGCCAAAGAAATCGTTCCCGTGGAAGTCGCCGCCAAAGGCTCGGTCATATATTCCGGTTGGCTCGCCGCTACAATCGCTAAGATGGGCTCGGCAATCCCCAGAGTCAGCAAGCCAGCGCCCGCTCGCAGCGCCGCCTGACCGCCCAATATTGCCGCGCCGCTCTTCCCTACCGAACCTGCTACCAGCAGTACATTCCCGTATTTCCCTTTGTGCGAATCCCATGGTCGCACCAGCGGCAGTTCCGCGAACTCTTCAGGGCCACTCCAGCGAAGCGTACCTTTGCCAACTTCTTCGACAAGGGCTTCGGGAGTTCCGATGTGCCGGACAAAAATTTGGCCGCAGCAAACCGCATCGGGCGAAATCAATTGCCCAACCTTTGGGGCCGTGAATGTAACGGTAAAGTGCGCACGAATCACAGGCCCTTCCGCCGCTCCACCATCGGACGGTAATCCCGAGGGGGTATCCACTGCAACAATCCAACCCGGCCGCGCCGTCGTGGCGTTCCGCGACAAGCGATTCACGTCCTTGATGACGTGGGCCAGCAAGCCGGTTGCGCCACCGCGAATTCCTGTGCCCAACATCGCATCGATGATCACGTCGGCCGAAGCAATGGCCGGCCAATTCTTTTCCCATTCCGTTTCACTCGTCAGCGAAATGCTCTTGCCCCCGGTTTCCTCCCAGCGCTGCAAATTCTTGGCGGCGTCGCCCTTAAGTTCTCGCGGATTCGCAAATAAATACACATCGACCTGATCGGCTTCTTCTTTGACATGGCGTGCCACAACGAATCCATCTCCGCCGTTGTTGCCTTTTCCGCAAAGCACGCACACGCGTCTAGGGGGCGTAGTCTTTCTTCGTCCGTACTGTTCGAGGAAGAGTTCCGCGGCACTCTTCCCTGCCGCTTCCATCAATTGCCATCCGGGAATGCCAAAGCGTTCCGTCGTCAAACGGTCCACTTCCCGCATCTCGTCCGCTGTTAGTGCCTTCATTTTAGGGTCGGTCCATAGACGGCTTTCACCCAAAATCCCTCGCCCGAGCCGCTACCTTCAAGGAACACTGGTCTTCTGCTTTGGTCGCTGAGGGAGCTCTCAAAGCATCCAGCCGCCGCTCACATTCAATACCTGCCCGGTCACATATTCCGATTCTTCCGAAGCGAAATAAGCCACCGCCGCCGCAATATCCTCCGCCGTAGGTGGTCGCCCGATCGGAAATCTAGCGTCACGCATTTTCCGCGCTTCTTCCAGTGAGAGATCCTTCTCATCCATGCTCGAAGGATTCACCACGTTGACGGTAATCCCGTTTTTCGCTTCTTCGAGCGCAAGAGATCGCGACAAGGCCACCACCGCCGCTTTCGCCGCTGCATACGCGGAAATTTTTGCCTGACCGAACGCCCGCTCTGCTCCGACGGCTCCCAGATTAATGATTCGGCCCCAGCGCCCTTTGCGCATCGGAGGCAGAGCCGCGCGGCTCATCTGCATTACGGTCATTAAATTCGAATCAAAAATATTTTTCCAATCTTCAATCGGGGATTCCGCCAGTGTGCCCCATCTAAAGTCACCCACATTATTCACCAGCACGTCAATCCGCCCGAAGCGGTCCACAACCGTGCGAATCAGCTGCTCCGCGCGTCCCGCATGGCTGATATCGGTCTCTACAGCCACGCAATCTGCACCGAGCGCCTGCAGCTCTCGAAGTGCTAACTGCGCCGCGCCTTTGTTCGATCGATAGGCGATGGCAATGCGCGCTCCTTCTTTCGCCATGCGTACGGCAATGCCTTTTCCAATTCCCCTACTTCCGCCAGTGACTAACGCAACCCTGTTCCGCAACCCCATTCTTCTCCTCGCAAAAGCGTGTCAGTATAGCCTACTCCGCCCGCTACCACTACCTTACCTCAATTCCCGCACTTGGTCAGTTTCGGCAAGCGGGGTAACCATTCAAGACGCAGGAACAAGGATAGATTTCTTGGGATTTTGCGGCGCCACTGCCACTAGCGCAGGATCGTGATTTGGATGCGTAAGCCCGGGAACGCGTTCTCGGCGGTGATCGTGCCTCCGTGTAATTGCACGGCACGTCTCGCGATGGACAAACCGAGCCCGATGCCCCCCGTATGGGCTTCGCGGGCTTCTTCCACCCGAAAGAATGGCTCGAAAATTTGTGTCAAGGAATCCGCCGGTACTCCTGGACCGTAATCGCGGATAGTGATCGTTGGGGCGCCGACCGTCTCGTCGAGCGAAATATCGACGTTAGTCTTTTCTGGCGAGTAACGAATCGCATTGCGCAGCACATTCTCCACCGCGCGCCGGAGCAGCTCTGGGTCGCCCAATATTGCCCGAGTTACTTTCCCCTCGAGGCGAATGCCAACGCCCCGAAACTCAGCTTCGACGCGACAATCCGACACCGTCTCCTTGACCAGTTCATCAAGAACAACGTTTGCGTTTTTTCGCGCCGGCGGATCGCCTTCCATCCTGGACACTTCCACAATTTCCGAGACCAGCGATGTAAGCCGGTCAACATCGCGCTCCACGCGGTCCAGAGCAATATTCAGGTCAGATGCAGTTCTCGCCAGCTTCACTGAAAATTTCAGTCGTGCAAGCGGCGATCTCAATTCGTGCGATATGTCCTGCAACAGCCTTCGCTCGCTAACCACCAATTTCTGCAGGCGCTCCGCCATTTCGTCAAATGAACGTGCCAGGCCGCCGATTTCGTCCCGGCGCTTCAGCTCAAGACGGTTCGCCAAGTCTCCCTGTCCAAATCGCTCCATCGTGGCGGTCACTTGGCGGATTGGCAAAACGATTCCGACTGCAGCCAGCCAACAGAGCAGGCCCGTCGTTCCGATCACCAAAAGATAATAAGGAAAAAAGGTCCATCTATCTGTCTGTTTGGCATCAACGGCGACAAACCAATAACGCCCATCGGCTGAACGGTGCGTAACAATTAATTGCCCATTCCTCTTGCCCCGCGATTTTGAAAATGGCGGTGGGGGCAGCAGGCTTGCTTTGCTTACGCCTGAGACCACATCGATTCCATTGGCGTCCAGCAGATAATGGGTAGCGCCAAAGGATTCATTGAGCCGTTGCATATAGGACGAAACTGCTGGCGGGCCACCGGCGTTTAGCGCATCACGGGCAGTTTCTAACTCCAACTCGTCCATGACCTCGAAAACGGGATCGAAATATTTTCTCTCCACCCGATCTGAAATTGCCATGAACACAACCAGCGCACCGGAAAGCGTAATTACCATCACCAGAGCAATCCACCAGTAGAGGGACTTCATGCCTCTGGCCCCTGCTCTGCCGTGAACACGTAACCGACTCCACGTACGGTTCGAATCAGTCGCTGACCTCGCTCAAGTTTTTGACGAAGATGGCTGATGTGCACATCGAGAGCCCGGTCGTAGGGATTCGCCTCACGTTCCAGCAGCGCCCGAGTAATTTCCTCGCGCGTCACCACTCGGCCGCCCGCGCGAATGAGCATGTCAAGAATGTCAAATTCCAGCGCCGTTAATTCGATTCTTTGCCCACGGCTCGATACCTCGCGGGTCCTGGAATTGACCAGAAGATCTTTACAAAACCAGGCTGCGGCGGCAGATTCCCTTCTGCCGCTGCGCCGCAGAACCGCGCGAATCCGCGCCAACAGTTCGTCGGGATCAAAAGGCTTTGGCAAATAGTCGTCAGCTCCGGAATTGAGTCCGACGATGCGATCCTGCCGCTGAACCCTTGCCGTCAACATGATTACCGGGACATTTTTTCGGCGACGCAACTGCTGCAAGAGGGTGAAACCGCTGACCATCGGCAGCATCACGTCAAGGAGCACCAAATCGTACGTTCCGTTCACCGCGCGAGACAGCCCCTCACGTCCGTTGTAAGCACAATCGAGCTGGTGTCCCGCCTCTGAGAAAAACTCTTTCATCATGCTGCACAGTTCCTTATCGTCATCAACCAGCAGCAGCGATAATTGCGCCGTTTTTTCCGATGCGTTCATCCTGAACCATTCCCGTGCCGGCAGATCTTGCTCGGCAACTTCGATCACTCTCTCACAGGTTCAAGCACGATTTCTTCTTAAGAATTCTTAAGAGAGCACGTTCCATCGTTCGCTTTACAGTTTCCGTATGGATAGAGGCACCAGGCAAACGGCAGAATCGGCACAAGAACCTGTCTGTCTGAATCCAGTCGGCGATAGCAGCTGGCACCCCGCGCAGTCCAATCACGGCAATCCCCTGGTGACCAATTTGTCCCGCCCCGAAATACCAAGTCTCTTTGGATTGCGCGGAGCCGCGGCCTTGGCCGTCGTGTTCTATCACTATTGGTTGGGCCGCTGGAAGTTTGTCACTCTATTTCCCGGACCGTACGCCGTCACGCTGTTCTTTGAACTGAGCGGACTCTTGATTACCTGGCTTCTGCTCAAGGAAATCAGCGAGCGCGGCGCGTTAAACCGCCGACAATTCTATTTCCGTCGTGCTTTGCGACTCTTTCCTGTTTTTTACGTAGTTTGGGGGATGTGCCGGCTAGCTGGCCCCTTCGCTGGAAGCTGGGCGACCTTCTTCTACATGGGCGACTACTACCATGCCCTGGCTGGGCGCTACAACATCCTGACTGTGGGTTGGTCACTCGGTGTTGAAGAAAAATTCTACCTGTTGTGGCCCTTGCTACTGGTCCGGGTCGCACGGTCAACGCTGGTCAAGATCTTGTACGCCGTTCTGATTCTAGAACCGATTTATCGTGCCGCTCTTACCCGGCTGGGCCATCAGGTTTATACGTGGTTCGCCTTCGACGCACATCTTGACGCGATTGTGGTGGGTTGTTTGATTGCCATCGCCGCCAGAGACGGCTGGATTGCGCCAAAATGGATGTCGCATCGGCTCACCCCAGTGTGCGCGTTAATTCTGGTGTTTGCGCTGCAGGCTCAAAGCGACATCGTGACGTACCTACTTGCAGTGATTTTAATCTCAGTCGTTTGCCGGCCGCCAGCGACCTTAAACCACCCGATCGCCCGCTATTTCGGAGCAATTTCTTACTCTCTTTATCTCTCTCACGATTACGCGCGTGATATTTTGTGGCCGCTCGTTTTGGGAGGGAGACAAATCCGTGGTTTGCTCGTTACCTTTCTCTTGCAGGTAACGCTCGCGATACTTATTGCCTCAGTTCTTCATTTCACCGTCGAGCGGCCATTCTTACGATTGAAGGACCGTTTCCACAGCCAGAAGCGAGCTACTCCCAAGTAATCCAGAAACAACTTTTGTCGTTGCCTGGTTGTTCGCGAATTGGCCCCGGCGGGGTTCCTACCGCCCAATCCCTCTACAGCGGCACGCTCATCTGCGTATCGTTACCGCAATTTCGCTACGATCACGGTCATATCGTCGGCCTGTTCCGCTTCACCCGCCCACTCTTCCGTTGCCACCATCAATGCTTCCGCAATCTTGCGCGGAGGCAATAGCCTCAGGCGTTGCGCTGCGGCTTCAAGTCGCGGAATCCCAAATTGTTCGCCATAGGCATTCTCCGGCTCGATCAAACCGTCGCTGTAGCCAATCAGCACGGAATCCGGGGGCACGCTGATTGATCCTTCATCAAACCGGTAATCCTCCATCACACCCAACACAATTCCACCTTCGGCTAGATGCGCAGAGCCGCCGTCAGATATGCAGAACGCCGGAAGATGGCCTGCGTTTGTGTAGCGGAGCCTTCGCGAAACCGTGTCATAAATTGCGATGAAAAATGTGGCGAAGCGATCGTCGCCGGTGTTCCGAACCAAGTGGATATTCAATCTGGCGACCAATTCCGCTGTGCTCATGTTCTCGCTTCCGGGCACCAGCAACTGGCTTCGCAAAGCCGCCTGCAAACTGGCCATCAGCAACGCCGCCGATATTCCTTTTCCCGAAATATCTGCAATCGCGAAGGCCACATGCGTTGGACTCAACTGAATAAAATCGTAATAATCTCCACTGACGCTGCGGGCCGCGCGACAAATTGCTTCCACTTCCACGCCCTGCACTTGCGGCAAATTGCGCGGGAACAATTGATCCTGCACTTCGCGTGCGATAAAAATCTCGTTCTCCAGCCGCTGCAGCTGTTTCTGTTCATTAATCAGCCGGCCAATCGATCCGGTCATACTGTTAAACGACTCACCGAGCGCGCCGAGCTGATCTTTTCTCTCCACGCGCACGCGGTGAGAGAAATTCCCTGCTTGCACGAATTGCGTCGCCTTATACAATCCCGAAATCGTGCGCGTGATCGCTTGGGTGAGCACGACGCCAATCACCAGCGCTACAATTTCGATCAGCAAGAAAATTACCGACACAATTTGCAACCCGAACAGTTTTGCGTCGCTGAATTCTCCGACTGACGCAAAAATTCTGCGGTTCAGTTGCGAATTGCGCGCCTGAAAAAATGCGAACACTGGATGGTTCCGCTCTATTTCTCCATTTCCCCAGATATAGGTCGCTTCCAGCTTGGAAAATCCCTCCACCAGAGGGTCGGTCCAGGACTCGGCCGCCGGGAGCGTGCGCTTGTGGGTCAACACTCTGGCTACTGCCCTGTAATCATTGCTTCCGATCCGCACCGCGGTCCGCGCGGAGTCGCCTTCCACGCGCTGTGACAGCGTAACGTCAACCGGGCCCAAATCCGGCGCTACTCCTTCCAGAAAATCCGAGGTTACCGGCAGGCTGAGCTCAATCACCCTGATTCCTCGTGGGGTTTCCGCCTCTTCCATGCTCACCAACCGCAAACTATTTCCGGATTGCACCAGCCCGGCAAACGATCCTGATTTCGGGCCGGCGATTTTCCGAAAGAACTCTGGATCAACATGAAAGTTCGGGGTTAGTCCCGGCAACTGTTTCCGCTCGGCGATCCGCAATTCAGTCCGCAGGGCGTTTTCAAGCTCTGTCTCTTCAATATTGCTCGGCAGCGCGGCCTCGGCTGCGGCAATGTGTGCTGTCGACTCCGAAAGCATCTCCACTCTGTGTTGTATATCTTCGTAGAGCAGGTATGCACCAAGCTGGGAATAGATGATCTGTGCCGCCAGCACGGCGAGGATCAGCAACAAAATGATCGGCACGAAGGCGATGAACATGTAGGCGACGATTAACCTGTTGCGCAAACTCCACAACAGTTGGCCACGCCAGCGACTCCAGAACCGATAAGCGATATAGAACAGCGCGATCACGCCCAGGTAGCGGAGGAAGCCCATTCCAGGCTCATCGTGGAGGGGCGCGCGGACCCAAGTGGCAAATAATCCGACAAGTGCGACGCCCAGGGCCAGCCAGTCCAACTTCGACAGGCTTTTCCAGAAGGTGTTAGGTTGGATCTCTGTGTCAGTCATCTCTCAAAGAATCGCATCAATGGGTTACCAAGACACTTTACCCGATTCAGGGACAAGCGTCTCCTCGGGGCGCCGGGCCTCGCGACCGTTTTTATCCGATCTCGTACATCACCTGTTTGAGGGCCGGATCCTCTGGCCGAGCGGGGGGTGATGGGTTTGGCAAGATGGGCGTTATTAACTCTAGGTAGCGCGGCACCGGAAAGGGGAGGTGGACTCGGACACACTTATTTGAGATTGCGCACGTGGCTATGCTTCACGCTGTAGGTGAAATAAATCACCATGCCGACAATCAACCAGACGATCAGGCGAATCCAGGTCACCTCTTTCAATCCCGCCATCAAGCCGACGGAAATCAGAATGCCCATGATCGGCACAAACGGTACCCACGGCGTTTTGAACGGTCGTTGAAGCGCCGGGCGGCGAACGCGCAGAATCCAGACCCCAGCGCACACGATCACAAATGCCAATAGCGTGCCGATGCTGACGAGTTGTCCCAAGTCTCCGATCGGCACCAACGCGCCGACGAAGGCCACGCAAATTCCGACGATTGCCGTGGACTTCCAGGGAGTCCGAAACTTCGGATGAATATCCCCTGCCCATTTCCACAGCAAGCCGTCATGTGCCATAGAATAGAAGACGCGCGATTGCCCGAGAAGCATCACCAGCATCACCGTGCTCAATCCCGCGAGCGCGCCAGCATTGACGACATAACTTCCCCATTTGACGCCCATCTCGCGCATCGCCAAGGAAACCGGTGCACCAATATTGAGCCGGGTGTAATGAACCGTGGCGGTCAGCAATCCGCAAACGACGATGTAGAGAATGGTGCAGACGATCAGCGAACCGAGAATCCCGATCGGCATATCCTTCTGCGGGTCGCGGGCTTCCTGCGCAGCCGTCGAAACTGCGTCGAAACCGATGTAGGCGAAGAACACCACGCCCGCCCCACGCAGAATGCCGGACCATCCGAACGACCCGAATGCTCCCGTGTTGGCTGGAATGAATACGTTCCAATTTGTGTGCGCCAATTGCGCGTGGTGCAGCACGTAAGGGATGGCCACTCCGATAAACGTGAATACGGCGATTAGCTTGACGAAAACAACACCTGAATTAAAATTTGCCGATTCTTTAATCCCGATAATCAGAATCAGGGTAACGGCGAGCACCGCAAGAAATGCTAGTAAATTAAAATGCGCGGTTGCATGTGGGATCGAAGCGAGTTGTGCGGAGCTTAATTCCAGCGTGGTTAAAGGCGTCCATCGGCCTTCGTAAAATACCCATTGCGCTCCAGGTACGTCACAAATGGCTGGAGGTAGATTGATTCCATAATCTTGTAAAAACGCAATCAGCGTGCTGCTCCAGCCGCTGGCCACCGTCGCCGCGCCAAACGCGTATTCCAGGATCAGATCCCATCCAATAATCCACGCCACGATTTCACCGAGCGTTGCGTAGCCGTACGTGTAGGCTGATCCAGCAATGGGGATCAACGACGCGAATTCCGCGTAGCACAATCCCGCAAACATGCAGCCAACGCCTGCAAGCACATAGGACAACATAATCGATGGCCCCGCGTAGAGAGCCGCGGCCGAACCGGTGAGCACGAAAATGCCGGCCCCGATAATCGCCCCAATTCCGAGCGTGATCAGGTTTACCGGACCGAGCGCCCGTTTGAGGCTGTGCTCACCCGTGTCGCCCGCCTCTTGGAGCAGCGCGTCGATCGATTTCGTCGCAAACAGGGGGTTGCCCATGCAACTCCTCCTTCTCTGTGCTGATTCGGTACGTTTTAACTACAGGCCAGTCTCAATCCGCAAAGCAAAACTCGTCTTAGCTGCCCGGGCCCGCTTTCCGCGTCTGTCGCGACCACAGCCAATATACCGGCAGTCCAATCAACACAATGCCCATACCAGCTCCCGCCGTTTGCGTGCGATAGAGAAGCAGAACCACCATGATTCCTGTAGCCGCCACTATATACAACAGCGGCACGATCGGATACCCAAATGCTTTGTACGGCCGCTCGGCATCTGGCCTCGTGCGCCGCAAAACAAATATCCCAGCAATCGTCAGCACGTAAAACAGCAGCACCGCGAAGACCACGTAATCCAGCAGATCATTGTACAAATTCCCGTATCCGCCGCCGGGGGTGCGCGTGCGCAGCAAAATCAATACGCTTATCCAAATGCCCTGGTAGACCAGCGCGGTTCCCGGCACGCCTTTTACATTCAGCGTTCCTGTGGAGCGAAAGAACAATCCGTCCCGGGCCATGGCATAGGCCACCCGCGAACCAGCAAGAATTAGCCCGTTATTACAGCCGAAGGTAGAAATGATGATCGCGACGGCCATCAAGACCGCACCCTTGGCTCCGAAAACAGCCGATAACGCCGCGGTTGCTACCCGTCCATCCGGTGCATTTTGAATCTGGGCCAGCGGCAAGGCGCACAAGTAGGCCAGGTTCGCCAGCACATATAAGGTGATCACGATGATGGTGCCAAACGCCATCGATAAGGCGACGTCACGCCGCGGATTCTTCACTTCGCCAGCCGTAAAACCAATGTTGTTCCAGGCATCGGCCGAAAACAGCGAACCCACCTGGGCTACCGCCAGCGCCAGCAGTAAGCCGAACCAACCGCTGCCCGCACTTACCGTTGGCAAAATCCCGCGTAGGACGTTTGCGCCCGGCTCAATCGGTTGGGCATCGCGAATCGCCCACATATCCGAAAAGTTATCCGCAATCGCCACAGAATTTCGCGCCACCAGCACACACAACAAGATCAATCCCAGCAGGGAAAGCATTTTCGCTGACGTAAACACGTTTTGAATCCACTTTCCAAGCCTTACACCGCGGGTATTCAGATACGTCAGAAAAATAATCATCAGAATCGCAACAAGTTGCTGTACAGAAAGGCTGATCGCATAGCGCGATCCCAGATCAATTGGCCGAACAACCCAAGTTTTTGGTGAAATGGCGGGAAACAAAACTCCAAGATAACGCGCAAATCCAATGGCTACCGCGGCAATCGTGCCGGTCTGAATGACCAAGAAGAGCGTCCACCCATACAAAAATCCCCACAGCGGCGAAAACGCATCTCTTAAGTAGATATATTGCCCGCCTGCATGTGGGAAAAGTGCCGCCAGTTCTCCGTAGGACAGCGCCGCCGCGATCGTCAGAGCACCAGTGAGCACCCAGGTCAATAGCAATCCACCCGCCGATCCGGTTTGCCTGGCAATATCGGCCGCAACGATAAAAATTCCGGAGCCGATCATCGACCCCACAACAATCATGGTGCCGTCGAAAAGTCCGATGGCTTTTACGAACTGGTGCTCCGCCTTCCCGGTTTGCTGCCTCGTCCTGCCGCTGCCCTCAGCCATTCGCCAGACCCCTCATCGACAACTTCCTGCCGCCTGCAGCTTTTCCAAAAACTGCTGCGCTCTGGTTCCTGGATGCCGAGCCCCAACGATATCGCTGATCACCGCCACCGAATCCGCGCCGGCTTCAATCACTTCCGTGGACCTGTCCAAAGTAATTCCACCAACGGCCACAATCGGTTTGGTCGTCAATCCTCGCACACGGCAAATAAACTCCGTTCCAATCTCCGGATCTGCCTTTTGCTTGCTCTTTGTCGCAAACACTGGCCCCACCGCGACATAATCCGCGGAAGTCTCAATTGCCGCGCGAAATTGCGCCTCGTTGTGCGTCGAAACTCCAATCCACTTTCCTGGCCCCATCACGGTGCGAGCATCCTCAACACTCAAGTCGGTTTGTCCAACATGCACGCCTCCCGCAGCAGCCAGATAGGCGATGTCCGGGCGGTCATTCACACAAAACGCTGTGCTGCTGGCCTTGGCCATCACCGTCAGCTTTCGCGCCGCCTCCAGAGTTTCGCGCGCACTCCCGCTCTTGTTGCGGTATTGCAACATCCGCACGCCAGCTGCGATCAATTGTTTGGCTGTCTCTTCCGCGGAACCGGTCATCCGTCCAGCGTCTAATATCACATACAACCTGGGGATCACAAGGTGCATGGAGAGCTTATGTACCGTTGGTGTTCAACAGTTTTTCGATGAAATGGGTATCAAACTTACCCGCCACAAAATCCGGATGCGCCAAGATGCGCCGGTGCAACGGAACCGACGTTTTGATTCCCTCAATTACGAACATTTCCAGGGCGCGCTTCATCCGACCGATTGCTTCGCCGCGATCCCGGCCCTTTACGATCAATTTCGCAACCAATGAATCATAATAGGGGGGAATCACGGCGTCCGAGTAGGCTGCGGAATCCACCCGGACTCCGGTTCCGCCCGGCGCCTGAAACGTCGTAATGCGTCCCGCCGATGGTACAAACGTTTCCGGATCCTCGGCATTGATGCGACATTCGATGGAATGCCCTGAAAATGTCATTTCACCGGCGGCTTCTTCCATGCGCTCGCCTGCCGCAATGCGAATCTGTGCTTTCACCAAATCGAGACCAGTAACAAACTCCGTAACCGTGTGCTCTACCTGGATTCGCGTATTCATCTCGATGAAGTACAGCGCACCATCGTCATCCATCAGAAACTCGACCGTCCCCGCGTTGGTGTAGTCAATCTTCTCAAGGGCTTTCACCACTTTATTGCCAAGATCTTTTCGCTGCTTGGCGTCAAACACCGGCGACGGCGATTCCTCAATGAGCTTTTGATGCCGCCGCTGAATCGTGCACTCTCGTTCACCCAGGTGGATGACTTTCCCATGCTGGTCGCCAAGGACTTGGATCTCAATATGTCGCGGATGTTCCAGGAATTTCTCCACGTACACCGCGGGATTCGCAAACGCCTGTTGGGCTTCACTCCGCGCAGTCTGATAGGCAGAGAGCAGTTCGTTCTTGGTGCGCACGACGCGCATCCCGCGCCCGCCACCACCGGCCGCCGCCTTCAGAATCAGGGGATACCCGATGCGCCCTGCTTCCTTTGCAAGCTGCTCCTCACCCTCGACGACTCCGTCGCTTCCCGGAATCGTCGGCAAGCCAGCGGTCCTCATTTCCCGGCGCGCGCGGTCCTTCTCGCCCATCATCTCGATCACTTCAGGCTTCGGTCCGATGAAGGTAATCTCCGAGGCCTCGCACACTTTCGCAAAATTCGCGTTTTCAGACAGAAATCCGTACCCGGGATGAATCGCGTCCACATTGGTAATTTCCGCCGCGCTGATGACTTGCGGAATATTCAAGTAGCTTTCGCTGCTGCGCGGCGGGCCGATACAGACGGCCTCGTCTGCAAATCTTACATGCAGTGAATTGCGGTCCGCCTCGGAATACACTGCTACGGTCGCTATACCCAGCTCTTTGCACGCACAGATGACGCGCAGGGCGATCTCTCCGCGATTGGCAACTAGAATTTTCTGGAACATAGTTGAGCGAGCTGGCTATCTCTTCCGGCTTGGTCGAATCCCGAACAACGGCTGACCATACTCCACTGGTTGTCCGTTCTCTACGAAAATACGAAGCACTTCCCCACTCACTTCCGACTCAATTTCATTCATCAGCTTCATCGCTTCGACAATGCACAACGTCTGCCCGGCATTCACGTGCGCCCCGACCTTCACAAACTCCTCGGTCCCTGGACTCGGTGAAGAATAGTACGTGCCCACGATCGGCGATTTCACTAAGTGGACATCCTCTCCACCCCGCGACTCCGCCACAACTTCTACCGCTTCAGCTAGTTCGCCTGGGGGGGGAGACCCTAGGGCAGCCGGCACAATGATCTCCGCGGCGGCTCTCGGCGCCGCTAGGACCGTGTGCGCACCGGGTTTTTTCAGCCGGATTCGCAAGTCCCCTCTGGAGTACTCAAATTCCTCGAGGTTATGCTCGCCCATGAACTTCAATAGTTGTTCGATTTGCCCGATGTCCGGGCTGGCAAACGACCTGCTGCCACTCGTCTTAGACGGCTTTTTCCGTTTCATGCCTTTTTCAGAGTTCGATGAGATCCCGCTTTAGGCGGGTTAAGACTTCACTGCCCTTGGCGCTCACCGCGACGTCATCCTCGATCCGAATGCCGCCGATTCCTTCCACATAGACGCCAGGTTCTACGGTGATCACATTACCCGATTCCAGACGAAATTCCTGTCCTCGTGCAACCCGCGGTTCCTCGTGCACTTCGAGCCCCAAGCCATGCCCGGTGCTATGCACAAAATACTGTTCTAATCTGCTTTTCTTAAGGACTTCTCGAGTCGCCGCGTCAACTTGCCCACAGGAGGCACCGGCCTGTACTGCTGCTACTCCGGCCGCCTGCGCTTCCTGAACTGCCGTATACCAACTACGAACACGACCTGGTGCGCGACCTAGACACACTGTACGTGTCATATCGCTGCAATAATTGCCGAGTATAACACCCAGGTCTAGCACCACCAACTCATTTTTCCTCAGGCGTTTGGCGGTAGGCCTCGCATGCGGCAGCGCGGCTCTGGTGCCCGATGCCACGATCGTCTCAAACGCGGGTCCGCTGGCCCCCAGCTTGCGCATGTGATATTCAATTTCCGCGGCAACCTCGCTCTCTCGCATTCCCGGCCTTAGCATTTTGATCGCCCGCTCCATTACCGCGTCTGCCAGAACCGCCGCCTTGCGCATTACGGCCAATTCTCCGGCATCTTTTCGCCGCCGGAGGCCCTCGACAATGCCTTGCGCCTCAACCGTCTTGCAGTTCGTGCCAGCGCCTTTCCGCACTGCCTGGCACTCGGCAACGGTCAGCTGCCGCGGATCAAATCCAACTTTCCCGAGCTTTTCTCGCCTCAAAAATTGGCCGAGCGCCGGGTATAGCAAGCCCTTCTGCAATTGAATCTTTACGCCATGAGTCTCCTGTTTCGCTTGGAGCGAAAACCTTGCATCCGTGATAAGGATCGTCGTGTCGACGGTGACGATCATGCCCCCGGATTCACCCGTAAAGCCGCTCAAGTAAAACCAATTGGCCCGGTTCGTCACCAACAGGCCATCGAGGCCGCGTGATTTCATCTGAGCGGCCACGGTTTTCCGTCTTTTCAGGTAATCTGCGGTCATAAAAAAATCGGGGAGACTTGTGTCTCCCTGATTTTGCTGCATTGAATTTGTTCTGTCTTTTGCCTACGATCCGGCTTCACACTTCCGGCCAAGTTCAGCCAGGAATGATTCGTGGCGTAAGGAAGAACAGCAGTTCCTGTGATTGCACCGTGGTATTGGTGCGCCTGAACAGGTGCCCGATGAGCGGCAAGCTGCCTACGATCGGCGTCTGTGTGATATCGGTCTCTTGTTGGCTGATGATGATGCCGCCGATGACCACCGTTCCGCCATCTGCAACCAGCACTTTGGTCTCTGCTGCTTGGGTGTCCAAGGCCGGAATACCTTGAACGCGGGGAATACCGTTGTCGATCTGGGTGTTTTCCACCAGCACATCCATGAAGACGGTGCCTTCGGCCGTAATTTGCGGCGTCACCTCGAGTTTCAACACGGCGTCGATGTACTGCACGGAGATCGTGTTGTTGATCGTGGTCTGAATTGGAATCTTTGTACCCTGTTTGACGGTGGCCTTCTCGTTGTTCTGGGTGATGACCTTGGGCTTTGAAAGCAATTTGCCCACGCCTTTCGACTCGGCGGCAGAGATGAACAGGTCCACGGCAAAGTTTGGCGAACGTTGAAGGAATGAGAACCCGCTGGTCGGTACGCTCGCAGGGAGGTTCACGTTGAAGGGAATGCCTGGGGATGAGCCGCCGCCCGAGCCGCTGCTCGGCGTGGCTACCAGTGGGGGGGCCGGCAAAGCTGTCCCCGTTTGAATGGGGCTCACACCCACGGCCGGGTTGCCACCGTAGATGGACCGGCCGCTCGTGGTGGTCCCGGCAAAACCCCACTGCACGCCGATGTCCTGCGCAAAGGACCGGGTAGCCGAAATAACTCTCGCTTCAATTTCCACCTGCTGCGATTTGCGATCCAGTTGGCGGATCAGGTTATCAATCGTTGGTATGACCGAGGGAATGTCGCGGACAATCAGCTGGTTCGAACGGTCGTCAGCAAGAATGTCTCCGCGGGGTGACAAGAACTTTTTGAGCGTATCTTTCATTGTCGCGGCCTTGGCGTAACTCAAAACGCGAGTCACCGTCACCGGCGCTACTGCTTCTGCCTGGGCCTTCTCGAGATCTCTGATCGTTTCCGCTTCTTTTTTCAGCGTGTCCCGCGTTGCGATGCGCAACACGTTCCCGCTGAACTGCTTGTCCAGGCCATTATTCTGCAGAACGATATCGAGTGCCTGATCCCAAGGCACTTCATCGAGCACGATCGTCAAGGTGCCCTTGACGTTTGGATCGAGCACCACGTTCAATCCGCTGATCTCATGGATCAGTCGAAAGAAGTCTTTCAGATCGACATCCTTCAAATTCACCGAAATCGGCTCACCCGTATAGCGGCCGGGAGTATTGGTTACTAGCGATCCCGTCGACTGTCCTGTGGCCATGGTGGTTGCCGCTGTCGTCGCCTGATTGGCCGCCTGCTGTGCGGCTTGCTGTGTGTCCGGACGAGCCGGCTGCTCTTTCTCGGTCATCCGGGCAAGCACAACCGTTGGTTTGGTCAATTCGCTTGGCAAGGCGAAGCGCGGGGCCACCACATTTGTCGCTTGGCTGGCCCGCCCGTTCACTCGTGGGGCCGCTGCGGTGTACGGAATCTCCTTTTTTGGTTGTTCTTGGGTAGTCGAGTTGGTCTGCGTTGCGGGCACCGTTTGCGGTTGCGCGTCGGTGGCGAAGTACACCACCACCGCTTCGCCTTCGTGCGCGATCTGATAGGGCGCCGCCGCCGTTAAATCGATCACCACCCGAGCTACGTCGGGCTTGAACTGGCCCATCCGTACGCCGCGCACCGGTGCAGACACCCCCGGTATCGAGGTCTTCTGTACGCTCATCTTCGCGCCGTTGAAATCCAGAACCAGTCTCTCCGGGTTCTGCATTCGCGCCGCGTGAACGTCCAGGCGTCCTGCCCCCTCCACGCGAATCGCTGCGCGCTGTGGCTCTTGCATGATGGCCACGCTTGAGATCACCGCGGCAGTCGAGGTCGCGCCAGCGGGCTCCTGTCCGCGTGCCACGGGTGAGCCCCCGCTCACCAGAATGCCCGCGAGTATCAGGCAGCCAATTTGATAGGCCGGCCGGTTCGTCTTCATTGCTGTTCTCCTGCACTGGAGTAAAGTCTCTTGTTCACTTGGCGCTCCACTGGTTTTCCGAATGCATCCTTGCCCAACTCATGGAACGACACACTGTCCATCCCAATCTTTTCTACTTTTCCATCGTAAAGCTGGTCGCCCTCGCGCAAAAAGTAGGTGCGCGACTGCGGGTTGGTAACTACTGCAATCATCCCATTTGGCGAGCGCACGATCCCGTCCAATCGTATCGTTCCCACCTGCAATCCTGCTTTGCCGGGCGGTAAATTGGCTGCGTTTTTGGCTGCGGCATCTTGCCGGCTGGTTAACGACTCGAAGGGATCTCGCCTGGCTACTTTGTCAGTCGATTCCGCCGGCGCTGAAGGCGCCGTGGACTTTGCCGACTTCTTCGCCGTCGACTTCGGGGATGCCGTTTTCGCCGCAGGTTTCGTCGCCGGCGCTGTTTGTGTCTGCGCGTACAAACCGCTTCCGGCGGCTGCCAGCAGACTTCCGAGTACCAGTGTTTTCACTAGACGCATGGCTCGCTCATTCCTGCTCACGGTTTACCCGCTGGCTGAGTAGGATTTGACCCCGGTTTTGCCGCAGCAGCCGCGGCGCTCGGTGCCGTATCAGCCGGCTTTGTGAAATACGTCGTTATGGTAAAGATCCCCGTCACTGTCGTTCCAGGGCGGAGTGGATATTTCCCGCCTTTGGCCGCGGTTGCGTTCGGGTCGTCAAACTGTAGATCCCCTACGTTAATGATTCTCGACAAGCGGCTCAGACGAGAGAAGAAATCCAGGATGTTGAAGTACGGCCCATCGGCCTGCGCTTCAAACGGCATTTCGTAGTGATATTCCTTCGTCTCTATTTTTCCGGCCGTCAGTCGCCGCAACTGCACGTTCGATGCGCTCGCCGCTCCTTGCACCTGGCGGATAAATTCGTCGACTTCCTTATCTTCCGGTACGATGGTCTTCAGCGTATCCAACTGCTTGTTCAACGCATCCATCTGTTGTTTCAATTCTCCGTACCGCTGTTTGTAAACCTGCAGTTGCGTCACTTCCTGATTTAATTTCGTGCGGTCCGTCACGGCTTTGTCATAGTCCGCGCGCGCCTGCGCCACGGGTGAAAACGGCAGATACAACCCAGCGAGCACCAAGATCACGGCGATCGCCAGCGCCAGAAGTCCTTGCATGATTACCGACATGTCTTTGAAAGGATTTGCCATGGCTCCTCGTTATCCTTTCTTCGCCGGTGCCGGGGTGCTCGGCACAGCCTGCGACGGCGCACTGGTGGTCTTGGTCTGTGCCGTTACCGGGGTGTTTGGTGCAATTTCCGCATTGATGGAGAACAGGAAGGTTTGAACCGCTCCGTTCTTGTCATCCTGCTTCGCATCCTTGATTTCGATCTTCTGAAAATAGCCAGAGCGCTTCAGCGCGGTAATAAAATTCGCCACGGAATTTAGCGACGCCGAAGATCCCTCGAGGGTAATCGCCGGGCCTTTCTTGGTCATCGAGGTCAGCCACAAATTCTCCGCTCGGGAGACGGTGTTGGCGACCTCGTCGAGTAATTCCTGGCCGCCCGTGCGATCTCGCTGCAATTGTTCGATCGTACCCACACGTTGTTGCAGAACTTGTTTCTGTTTTTCGAACGCTTCCACTTGCAGCTTGATCTGCTCAAGCTCCGTCTTCTGCGCCGTAAGCGTCTTGATCCGGTTGTTCTCTTCCGCCAACTGGGTCTGCCAGGAATGGTAGAAGTAAAAGAGGAACAGTCCGCCGAGTAGCACGCCCGCCGCGATGAACACGAGCGGCAGCGCTGCCCCCGTATCCGCCGTTCGGCGTGTGGCTTTCGGCCGCGTTTGTCCAAGTAAGTTTATGCGGATCATGGCTAGTCGAAGCTCCTCAGGGCCAGACCTACGGCTACTACCAGTTTTGGTGCCAAATCCCGAATCTGATCTTCGCTATGCTTTGCTGGATTCAGCAACACTTTACGGAACGGGTTTAATTCCTCCACCGGCATGGCGAATTCTTCCCGCAGCAAGTCGACCAATCCCGGCACCCGGGCAGTTCCACCGGCAACCATAATTCTTTGAATATTTTCTCCGCTGGCTGTTGCGCGGAAAAAGTCGAATGTTTTTTGAATTTCTAGGGTCAGAATGTCAGACACGCTGCGCAAGATCTGGCCCTTCTGCTCGTCTGTAACGCTCGGCAGTGTTTCGCCCTTCTTCAAACGCTCCGCGTCGTCAAAGCTCAAGTCCAGTTCTTTCTGCAAAGCGTCGGTGTACTGGTTGCCCCCCACGCTGACGTCGCGCGTAAACAGTGGCACGCCGCCGCGCACGATATTAATATTCATGACGCTTGCGCCGATATTTAGCAGCGCTACGGTCTGCCCGGCATCCGGCTCGTAGTTCACTTCAAAGCAGTTCTGCAGACCAAACGCATCAATGTCCACAACGACTGGCGTCTTTCCGGCCTGCGCCAGCACGTTTGTATGATTCAGAATCTTGTCTTTCTTTACCGCAACCAGCAGCACGTCCATTTGCGAATCCATCGCTTCTAGCAACTGGTAGCTGAGGTTCACGTCGGCAATGTCGAAGGGAATATGTTGGCTGGCTTCGGAAGGAATCCGGTCGTACAACTCTTCTTCCGTCATCAGCGGCAGGGGTACCCGCTTCACAATCACCGAGTGCCCGGATACGGAAGTCGCCACATTCTTGGTCTTTATATTTTCTGTATCGAAAATCTTTGTAATTGCGTTGGCTACCTGCGGGGCATCCATGATCGCGCCGTCCACCACGGTGTCCTGAGCCAGCGGCTCCATGCCGAAACTGACGAGCTCGTAACCTGCCTTCGTCGATTTCAGTTCAACCGCTTTGATTGAGCTCGAACCAATATCCAGCCCTACCAACTGCTTATTCCTCTTTCCCCCAGGTAACCACATATCGCGCCCTCTTTCCCTCTCGGCTGAGTCAAACTAACGACGTCTGGCAACCACCTGACTCATCTTGCGTTCCATCCACCGATCCAGGATTGTCTTCCTTAGTTTCCAACGATTTCCCAATTTGAAAGCCGGTATTTCGCCCTCTGTGATGTACCGGTACAGCGTATCGGGGCTGATGCCCAGATACTGCGAGGCCTGCCGTACATTCATCACTTCGCGCGATTCGCTCAAGAGAAACGCCATCCTGTTCCACAACGCCTATAAGTTGCAAGCGCCCCAGCATCCTCAGTTCGTTCCGCGTTTTACCCCGGGAGTGCCGGCCTTGCAAAAGTTATGTCATCCCCGAACGTGGAGCGTCAAGGATTTCTCTATGGCAGTTGTCCTAAAAATGGCGGTTATCATAGGCAGTTCACCTGGTATCGTAGGCAGTCCACCCAATATCTGGAGTAGCATAGCTCTTAGTACCACTATATCTTGTAGTTTTCCCGGGTAAGACCCCTGTCCCGGCGGACGGTTATCCTTTGTCCCCATCTCGTTCATCTCTTTCCGGTTCCTTCTCGGGGCCCCCGTCCGTTTTTGTATTGCAAAATAGTTTCGATCCCCTTTTGGGGCAGGCGAATGGGTGCGGTGTAGGTAAGGGCGTTCTTCCTGCGTTACGCCTCTTCTCCCCTCTCAGCCCCCGTGCTCTGCTCTCTCTGGCTGCTGACTGTCGACGGTTATCGGTCGCCTGCTAAATCCCCAAACTCCTCCACAATCCATCCACCCGGCTTTTGGTCTTCTCGTCCATCAACATCTCATCTGGCCATGGTCTGTTAAATCCCTCCGATTTCCATTTTCGCGTCGCGTCAATCCCCATCTTCGATCCAAAGTCTTGCATTCGCGCGGCGTGATCGAGGGTATCGACCGGTCCTAGCACGAACTGTACATCCCGCTCGGGATCGATCGCACACAGCGCCTTCCACACAACCTCTTTATAGTCGTGCACATTCACATCGTGATCCACCACCACGATCGTTTTGGTGAACATCGCTTGCCCCAACGACCAGATCGCGTTCATCACCTTCCGCGCGTGCCCCGGATACGATTTTCGGATCGCCACAATCATCAAATTGTGTACGATCCCTTCCGCCGGCATCGACACGTCCACAATCTCTGCATGTTGCATCTTCATGAGCGGCAGAAACACCCGCTCGATTGCATGCCCCATGTAAAAATCTTCTTGCGGCGGACGTCCCACGACGGTCGCGAGATAAATGGGATCCTTGCGATGCGTCAGGCACTCCACGTGGAACACGGGATACTCTCCTTCGAGCGAATAGAATCCGGTGTGGTCGCCGAACGGCCCTTCCCTCCGCATCTCGTTCAACTGGACATACCCTTCGAGCACGATCTCCGCGTTCGCGGGCACTTCCAGGTCATTCGTTTCACACTTCACCAACTCCACCGCTTCCTTCTTCAAAAATCCACTGAACATCATTTCGTCCAAATCCGGGGGAATCGGCAAAATTCCCCCGAGCGTCGTGGTCGGATCGGACCCGATTGCCACGCTCACCGGAATTCTTCCTTCCGGATTCGCCAACCTAGCGCGCCGAAAATGTTCCGCTCCGTGCTTCTGAGTCTGCCAATGCATTCCGGTTGTTCGCTCGTCGTAGACTTGCATCCGATACATGCCCACGTTGCGCTTCCCCGTCTCCGGATTCTTCGTGAACACCAGCGGAAAAGTGATGAAGCGTCCGCCATCCTGCGGCCAGCATTTCAAGATCGGAAAATCGAACAAGTTTACATCACTTCCTTTGCGCACCACCTCCTTGCACAATCCATCCTTCACGACTTTCGGGAATACCGATCCAAGCTCTGCCAGTTTCGGCAACATCTTCAGTTTGTCGAATAATCCTTGTGGTGTTTGCATATCCAGAAATCCGCGAATCCGCGCCGCCACGTCATCCAGCTTCTCAACGTCAAAGGCCAAATCCATCCGCCGCTCACTGCCAAACGCATTGATCAGCAACGGGTATCGTGAGCCTCGGCATTTCTCAAACAGCAGCGCCACGCCGCCGGGATTTCCTCTGGGCCCCGGTTGCGCCTGGGCGCGCTGCACTACTTCTGCGACTTCGAGCACGGGGTCGATTTCTGCCTTCACCCGCTTCAACTCGCCCTCTTTTTCCAGCCGCTTCACGTACTCCCGCAAATCCCCGTAAGCCACCTGCTGCCCTCCCGGCAAACTCCCGCGAACTCATCCAATCGCTCACACTAACACGCCCGGCAAGCTCGCGCAAAAAAACCCTGCGAACCGGAAGGCTTGCTCAATTTGGAATCCTAGGAATATGGCAAACGGATGGTTGGAACAAGCGAATGCATCAGTTAGGGCCTTCAGAGATCGGCGGGATTGTCTTCCCTTGCCTGCTACTGGTGACCCGCGTCATAGACCGCCTCCGCCCCTCAAGCAAGAATGCCTGTGGATTGCGGGGCAGCAAAGGGGCGCCTTCCTCCGGGCTCAGGCTGCTAAAGGTATCTGTGAAGTTTGCGCAAATCATTTTCGCCAATCTCTTTCGCAAGAAAATGCGGCTTTTCCTGACCGTCGGCTCTTTCGCGGTTGCTTTGTTTCTCTTTGCATTCCTCGGCGTGGTAAAAATGGCCTTCACCTTCGGCGCAGGCGCGGCAGTCGCCGACCGGCTGCTGGTGGTCAATCGGATCTCGGTTTTCAATACCCTTCCACTTTCCTTTGAAGAAAAGATACGGCGCATCCCCGGCATTCAATCAATCACCCACGACAACTGGTTCCCCGGCAGTTATCAGGACGGAAAAGATTTTTTCCCGGAGTTCGTCATCGATCCCGAACAGCAGCGCCAAGTCTTTCCGGAGTTCACCGTTCCTGAAAACCAGTGGCAGGCCTTTCTCGAGGATCGTCAAGGCGCCATCGCGGGCGAACGTATCGCAGCTCGGCTCCACTGGAAAATCGGCGATCGAATTCCGATTGTGGAAAGCATGAATGGCACCGGAAGCTGGGAATTCAATCTAGTTGGCATTTACCACGGACGCCGCCCACAAGACGACACCACGCAATTCTGGTTCCGTTGGGATTATTACGAAGAAAAAGTGCCCCAACACATGAAGGGCCAGGTGGGCTGGTACACCCTGCGGCTTGAGGATCTCCACGACGCAGTGCGCGTGTCAAAGGCGATCGACACTGAATTTGCAAACTCCGGTTACGAAACACGAACACAAACCGAATCCGCTTTTGCAGCGGAAATGGTCAAGCAATTCGGGAATATTCAGCTCTTGTTACTTTCTGTTGGCATCGTGGTGTTCTTCACTTTGCTGCTGGTTTCCGGTAACACGTTGGCCATCGCTGTGCGCGAGCGCATTGGGGAGCTCGGGATCTTCAAAGCGATCGGATTCTCCGACTTTTCGATACTCCTGTTTGTGCTCGCCGAATCGCTCATTATCTCGCTGATCGGCGGAATTCTCGGACTGATTCTTGCTGCGGTCGCCGTTCCTGTACTTGCGAAAACACTGGGCAATCTATTGCCCGGCTTGACCCTTTCGCCCTTCATTCTGCTCTACGGTTTGTTGGTGGCCGTCGGGGTTGGAATTGCCGGCGGCTTAATTCCTGGCATCATCGCCATGCGCATGCGGGTGATCCAAGCGCTGCGAAAAGTCTAGATCCTTATTTCGACAACCGGACGTTCGCGGCCTTGATGTACTGGTTGCCAAAGCTCTCGATTACGTATTGCCCTTTTTTCTTATCGAATTTTATCTTCGCGGCTGCCATGATTTGACCGGCGCCCTCGCCTTTGGCATTGAGCTTCAGCTGGATATAGCCAAAGGGATAGTCCGTGCTCCGCCCGTTGTTATACAGCTCATTAAAAGACATAAGTCTCGCCGTAACAATCGTAATGATCGTATCTGTTCCTTGCATGCGCTTCCGCGCTATTGCGATTTGATTTCCCGTTGAACCGACCGGCAGCACGCGGCCCTTATCTTCCTTCTCAAGTGCGCGGCGTAGCGCGTCCGTGCCCTGCGCTTTCACCAATTCCGCAAACTTCTGCACTTCTTCATTCGTGGTGTAGGACGTGATTCGCACATCAAAATTCATGGTTTTGCCCCCCACACTTCCGCCAGTACCCATGGCTACGGCGGAATAAACCTCTGGCAACGGCGCCTGGTCCTGCGCCAGAGCGACCAAAGACAGGGAGAGAAAAATTGCGGCCAAGACACCAATGCGAGTCATTTGCTTTTTCATGCACGATCTCCTCAGAACACGATGCTCTTTGCGGGTAGATGGAATGCCCGTTGCGGAGAAAGTTGCCACACTAGCGCTTTCTTCGCAAGCGAATCATATTCTCTCACCGATCAGCTCGTGTTACTCTCTTTAAGGAGTCACTTTTATTCTCTAAGGTTTTATCCGCAGGTCTCATCCGCGAAACGTCGTATTCATAGAATTTCTTGAATCCTCTATCAAGGATAGTTCGTCTATATCAGTAGCTTTATGAAAGGTGCCTCGTTCCGATGCCTTCGCTCCCTGAAACAACCAAGCACAAGAAGTCCTATTCCACCAAAACGAACCCGATTCGCCAGTCGGGAGAATTTCACACTGCGCCGCGCGTGCTGCTCCTCACTGCAAATTTGGAAATTCGCCAACCATTGCTGCGCACCCTCGGCAAACTCTCTGCAGATACAGTCACTTGTTCCACTCGAGCCCAGGCCGAAGAACTTCTTGCCCAACAGGAATTTGAGCTGGTTTTTTGCGATGAGCACCTTTCCGACGGCTCCTATCGCGACCTGATTCATCTCGATCATTGCGCCGGCAAAGTTCCGCGCATCGTGGTTACCACTCGCACCGGGGAGTGGGATCTCTATTTCAAAGCACTGGGCAATGGCGCGTTTGATATCGCCCGTTCTCCGTGGCACTCGACCGACATCGAGATGATCCTGATCCGCGCCCTCCGCGAACAAGACCAGACTGCTTCTTCCGCCGCAACGGCGTAGAAACAACGGCGCTGGCATGAATTGGGCCGTGGCCGCGAGGTAGATCAGCGTAGAGGGGATCAGTTGCCCTCGCGGTCTTTTGCGGGGTGGCAAGATTGTCGACACGCGCGAGCGCGGGTATTGAGGTCCAAGGAAAGATTTATTGACTGTTTTTGTATCCTGAATGCTGCTGATCGAAGCGCTTTTGACGGTCCTCGTCGCCCGCCAGCAGGAAGGCCGCATGATAATTGCCGTAGGGAACCACGTGCGCTCCGCCGTCGATCGTGTCCTGCTTCAATCGTTGATGTAACTCCGGCAGTTCTGACCAATGGACGCGAGGATAGTCGTGGTGCTCGAGGTGAAAACCGATATTGAACATGGTGAGGTTGAAAAAGTTCGATACAAATACAGTGCTGTGACTCACCGGCTTTCTGGAAGTTTTTACCACGCATCCCGAATGCTGGACATACATCCCGGAATTCATCACAAAGGCGTTGGCAATCCAGTGCGGAAGCACCCAAAGCCATAGGGCCATCACTGGATTGATCCAAAAAGGAATCGACCAAAGCGCCAGGAAGATGAGGAGTTCACGAAGCGACCTGCGACACAAGTTCTGGCGGGCAGAAAAATCCTTCCAAAGGTTTCGCGAAAGGCGCCACGGCCAGTGGGTGAAGAGGTAGCGTTGAAAGTTTTCAAACTTTCCGTTGGCGTCGTGTTTGGGAAGAGTCCAATCCTCGGCGGTGAGCAGATTGGCGTGGTGAATGGTGACGTGGCAGTACTCCCAAAAGAACGACGGCCACCCTCCAGAGAATGTCCAAAGCCGACCAAACCAGCGATTGACCAACTGCGATGTGAAGATGGGGCGATGGGAATGATTGTGGAAGTTGACCCCGACATCTATTCCGGAGATCCAACCAAGCACCACCGCTGAAGCCAGAACAAAAGCCAAGCGGGACGACGGGCCAGTGATGTGGGCTACTTTGGGATGCAAGTAGAGCCAAAACGCGGAAGCGTATGCACTAAGGCAAATGAAATGGAATAGGATGCAGTGCCAATCCTGGGGATGAGAGAGCAAGCGCCAACGCTTCGACGTCGATGGGGCATTCAGAATGCCCGCACCTCCGCTCATATCAACCTCAGGGCGGCCGCGATCGCAGTAACAGTAACTGCCAGGCTGACCCAGGGTCCCCAAAGCGTGGCCCCCACAATGATCGTGAGGGCAAAAAGCGGAAAGAGCGATCTTCCGAACACCAATCCGATCCGTGATAAAAACACGCGCGGCTCCACCTTGTTGCGCTCTTTCCCACTGAGGCTTAGCTGTGCGCTCTGTCTGGAGCAGCGAAGAACTATCAGTGCCCGGAGTGAACTGATGCCGACGTTTAGAAGCTGTGCCGTCGCCGAGGTGCTTGCAGCATAGCACCGAATTCAGTTTGCCCGGGGTGAAGAAAGAAAAATTGTTACTAACAACAAAGTCTATTCATTCGTGTTAATACGGCCAAAAACGCGGTCCGTTCTGGCCATGTCGCTCCATTATTTCTCCCCGTGAAGCCGTGGCGCTCCTAACAAAGCGCACTCGGCGCGACAGAACCGTTGTCAAATGGATGATGGCTTTAGCGGCGCGGACTGGCGAGTTTCTGGTGGTATTTCTGAACTTCAACACCCTCACCTGGCCACACGTATCGCTCGCCGCGCTTCAATTCCCCTCGTAACCTGGCCTGAGGCCGCGGCTCATAGTTTGATGATGTCGACAGAATCGAAAGTCCTGCCCTTCTAGTTCTTGTTCCTGCAAGGGCGGACATTGTTGTTCGTTGCTCGGTGGGATACCGGAGACTGTGCCTGGTTTCTCTGGTTTCGTTGCCTGGGCTATGGTTATCCTAACAACGCTTTGCTTCTGGCGAGCAAAATGAGATGAGTGGAGTTGAAATGGACGACGGCGCCGTGCCGTGGGTGTGAAGCGAAAGGAGCGCGATGAGCAGTCGCAGAGATATCCTGAAATCAGGTGCATTGACTTTACTTCCGCTGGCAATTCCCGGGGCCCACTCGAAAGTGGGCGGCCAGGCGCCGATGACGGCGAACGGCGGCGACGATCCTTACCCGATTCCTTGGTTGGATAAGAATGGGAGCCACAATCAGCCGGCGGGCCCAAACCTTGAACCAGCTCATATCTATCATTTCAAAGGGCGCGTGGCCCGATGCAGCACGTTTACCGGAATGGGAACCGACAATCAAGGAACTCGGATCGCCTTTGGCAGCCCCACAACGGACTACGGGCTTATGCAGGGAGAATACTGGGCGGCGCGGGCGGCGCAGCGCGGCACTTTCGCTCACATATGACTGACGTTGTTCCGGGGACCGGCGGTCCCCGCAAACCAGATACACGATCTACACCCTCCGATTGCGCCCACGGGTCTTTACTGGGTCGTTCCTGTTGCTGAGCGCGGTCTGACGATTAGTACAGACGGGAACACCTTCACGCTTGAAATGCGGGGCGTTCAGGTGGTTGATCAACCGCGTTGGCCGGCCCTTGATTCTGTCGCCACTCCGGCACGAATGAGTTTCAAGATGGTTTGGAGATCAACCGGAGAGGTTGTGAACTATGATGATCCCTCCAAGCACTTTCGGTTCACAGGGACTCGGGCGTCGTGCCAATTAGAGGCGGAAGTTAACGTTCCTGCGATCGGTTTTTCCTGGAAGTCCGATCCACTGGACAGTTCTAGGAGCGAGTTTGCCATCATGGGGGAGGAAATCAACGGTCGTTACTACGACCGTTGACGGGCAAGAAAGCTACTGGGGTCACGAGCGATCGAAAGAGGACCGGGCGACCGGCGATCACGGTCCGCTCACGCGCTCACGCGGGCTCACGCGGGGGGATTGTTGCTTCGTCGCTCGAGACGCTCTATTCTGAAGATTCCACTCCCATGCGGCGCGTCTACCTAGATCACAACGCCACTACCCCCGTCGACGCTGCGGTGCTCGACGCCATGCTTCCCTTCTTTTCCGAGGATTTTGGCAATGCGTCTTCCATTCATAATTTCGGGCAACGCGCACGCGCGGCGGTGGAGACAGCACGCGAACAAGTCGCCGCACTGATCAAAGCGCGTGCGCAAGAGATCGTTTTTACCAGCGGCGGAACGGAATCGGACAATCACGCCATCTTTGGTGTCGCCCAGAACTCGCCCCGCGCGGAAAACGGGACGCCGCACATCATCACCACTTCGATCGAACACGAAGCGGTGCTCAACACTTGCCAGGCGCTGGAAAAAAAAGGCATCGGGGTCACCTACCTCGCGGTAAATCGCCAGGGCTTGATCGATCTCGGCGAACTCCGCCAAGCAATCAGGCCGGAAACGATTCTGATTAGCGTAATGCACGCCAACAACGAAATCGGAACAGTTCAGCCGCTAGCCGAAATCGGCAAGATTGCCGCCGAAGCTGACGTCTACTTCCACACCGACGCCGTGCAATCGGCGGGAAAAATCCTGGTCGATGTGCAAGCGTACAAACTCGATTTGCTGGCGCTATCTGGACACAAGATTTACGCGCCAAAAGGAGTCGGTGCGATCTACATCAAGAGTGGCACGCGTTTGAAGCAATTGCTCTACGGTGGACACCACCAGCGCGGATTCCGCCCCGGCACAGAAAATGTGCCTGGCATCGTCGGACTGGGCAAAGCCGCCGAACTCGCGCGCATTGCTCTTGCAGACGACAACGCCCGAATCTCCGCCCTGCGCGACAAACTTGAACAAGGCTTGCTTGCGCGAATTCCCGATGCTCACGCCAACGGGGCCCAGGCCTCGCGCACTCCGAACACCACGAACATCCGCTTTCCGGGTATTGAAGGCGAAGCTCTCATCATCGCGCTGGACCTAAAGGGCTTGGCCTGCTCGACTGGTGCCGCGTGCTCCTCTGGCGCCGTCGAACCTTCGCACGTGCTCACCGCAATTGGTCTTACGGCGCCTGACGCACGCAGCAGCATCCGCTTCAGCCTGGGGCGCCACACCGCGGAAGAGGATATCGACAGGACGTTAGAGATTGTGCCCGCGGCCGTCGCGCAACTTCGCGGACTCTCGCCGACCTACCGCAGGCAGGCCATCACGCTTCGCTGAGTCTCTAGCAACTTTAGAGCGGAAACTCTTTGTTATCTTTTTCCGCCGTTCCTCTAACGCGTCGCTCCTGTACAATAGAAATAGCCGAATATGAACAGATCGATCGCACTGGATTCCCTGCCGGCAGCCGTGGCGGAGCTCACGCCCGGCCTCGTCGCCGTAGCCATGTCTGGTGGTGTTGATTCCTCGACCGTGGCCGCGGTGCTGCAGCGGCAAGGACGCCCAATTGTTGGCCTAACGATGCAACTGTGGAATCAGCGCCGCTTGCCTGAATTGCAGGGAGACGGGCCGGAGCAGCACCGCTGCTGCTCGCTTGACGATGTGTACGACGCCAAACGCGTGGCGCAGCAGCTCGATTTCCCTCACTACGTCGTCAATTTTGAAGATCAATTCGAGCAGCGCGTGGTCCGCCCGTTCGTCGAGCAATATCTTGCCGGACGTACGCCGATCGCTTGCACCAACTGCAACACCGATGTCAAGTTTGAACCGCTGCTGCGCATGGCGCGACAAATCGGCGCGGAGACATTGGCGACCGGTCATTACGCACGTATCCGTTTCGCCGAAGCGAACGGCCGCTACCAATTGCTGCGCGCCCGCGAAGATTCGAAGGATCAATCCTATTTCTTGTGGGGTTTGACGCAAGAGCAGCTTGCACACAGCGAGTTTCCGCTCGGAGAGCTATCGAAGGATGAAGTCCGAGCACTGGCGCGTAGAATGAATCTGCCGGTTGCGGAAAAACCGGAGAGCATGGAATTGTGCTTCGTGCCAAACGGCAATTACGTGCAATTTATTCAGGCGTATTCGCTCGAACGCAAACTGCCTGTAACGAGCGCCGAAGGGGACATTGTCAGAGAAGATGGCGCGGTAATCGGCCATCACAACGGAGTGCACAACTATACCATCGGCCAGCGCAAGGGCCTGGGATTGGCGGCGGGCAAGCCCCTCTATGTCTTATCGATCGATTCGAAAAACAACCGAGTGGTTGTAGCTGAAGATGCCGCCCTGCGTAGCTCGGCGGTTGAAATTGAAGATGTGAACTGGATTTCGATCAGCGAGCCAACGGCGCCCTTCTCTGCGGAAGTGAAGATTCGTCACAAGCATCAAGCGGCGCCGGCAACAGTGGAAGCGCTGCCGGGCAATTGCGCGCGCATCAGGTTTGATTCGCCGCAACGCGCCGTCACCCCGGGCCAAGCCGCGGCAGTCTATTCGGGTGATGTAGTTCTGGCAGGTGGCTGGATAAAATAGCGGGGCTAGATGAACAGTTCGTCTTCTTGTTCGATCGGATCGCGTACTCTGTCTTTGTGACTTCGCCGCGAACGCAGCACATCCAAACCAATCTTGATACCGTGTACAAGGGCAGAGGCTTTCTGCACCGGTCCCATGAAGTTTTTGCGCACCGCAAATCCCGCATCCTCAACAGCTTCGAGGGTTCCGGTCAGGATGCGGTCAGCGCGAACCAGCTGTCCCCGGACGCGATCGGTCGCTTCGGTGACGATCTTGTCCATCTTCTGGGCTTGCCCTCTGGCGAGGTAAACAATCTGCGAAGCGTCTTCCACCAGGGTGGCCAGTTTGGGCTGGGTGTCGTCGAGAAGCAGTTGTGTGCGAGTAAGAATTGGTCCCATGCGCGTGTGCAGGTCGCCGACCACCTTATTGATCGACTCAGTAGTTTTCTTGAGCTGCAGGAACAATGCGATCAGAATCGCGACTTGCACGACGAGCGCAATCGCGGCGACGATGCTAAAGAACTCCATCCAGAATTGCATTTGCATTCACACCCCGTCCTGTCGACGAACAAGGACAATCTAACGAGCTGCTACCAGGACTTAGGATTTCGATTCGCGCAGAAAAGCATCGCGGCCAGCTTCGACGGCGGCACTGATCGATTCCCGTTTGCGAGACGCAACTTCTTTGCCGCGTTCGAGAAGGTCGTCGGCGCGATCGCGCAATTCGCGGGCTTTCTTCTGGGCAAAATCTCGGCCGTCATCGGCGCGCTTGGCAAGGTATTCGCGGGTGTCCTCACCGGATTTCGGGGCAAACAAAACGCCCATGAGGGCTCCCACACCAAGACCTACTATGAAATACGATACTTTGGAACCAACATTGTCAGCCATTGCACCCTCCAGAAGAAAAGTAACATAGGAATGAGAGAGTTGCAACGAACGATAACCACCATAATTGTGTATAGCGGTTATTTGCCCGGCGCGGGGTTCGCAAAGAATTCCACGATTTTCTCGGCGCTTTTTCGGGTAAGCATGCGGTTCAGCTCCTCGACAGTAGCGCGCTGGAGATTGGCGATGCTGCCATAGCGTTGGAGCAGTTTCTGTGAAGTACGGGGGCCGATGCCCGGTATTTCCAGAAGAGCGGTTTGCCTCTGTTTGGCACCCCGGCGCTGGCGGTGGAAGGCGACCGCGAAGCGGTGGGTCTCATCGCGGATCTGTTGGATGAGGTGAAGGACAGGAGAATGGCGGTCGAGAGTGCACGGCTCATCCTCCTGGCCGAGGATGTACAGGATTTCTTCTTTCTTGGCGATGCTGGCCATGGGTTGATTGATGATCTGAAGTGCTTCGAGCGCTTTCGCAGCGGCGTGTAACTGACCGATGCCACCATCGATAAGAACCAGATTTGGCAAACGTTTTTGCTCTTCCTGCAAGCGGCGGTAGCGGCGCGTGATGACCTCAGACATGCTGGCAAAATCATCGTTCTGGCGAGTGCCCTGAGCGAGGCCACGGGTTTGGTCACCGCGAATAATAAATTTTCGGTAGTCGGACTTTTTCATCTTGCCGTTTTCCCAAACGACCATGGACGCGACAGTGTCAGTGCCCTGGATATGGGAGATGTCGAAACTTTCAATACGCTTGGGGACTTCCGGAAGATTGAGAGTGTTCTGGAGCGCTTCGGCAATGGCTTTAGACGACGGCTTCATGATGCGGAAGCGCTGATCGAAAGAGTGCTTGGCGTTGCTTTCCACCAGGTCAAGAAAAGAACTTTTGCTGCCGCGTTGCGGGGTGAAGATTTCAAGCCTGTGGCCGGCTTTTTCTGACAGCAATTCCTCCAGAAGTTCTCGGTCTTCAAAATCGATGGGGACATGAATGCGCTTAGGGAGAAATTCTGCTTCGAGATAAAACTGCTTTAGAAGCGACGGGACGAATTCATGGGGATCAAACGCTTCGATATCTTCCCAATAGAATTCACGGCGGTCGACAACGCGTCCGCCGCGCAAGTGGAATACATTTGCAGCGACGAGTGGGGGTTCCGCATAGTAGCCCAAAACGTCGGTATCGTCGCCCTGGGCCGAGGCGATGCGCTGACGTTCCTCAATATCTTCCAGTGTGCGTAACAGATCGCGATAGGAAGCGGCTTGTTCGTAGAGTTCGCTGTCGGCTGCTGCCGACATGCGCTGCTCGATGCTTCGGATGAGATCACTACGACGGCCCTCGAGAAAGAGGCGGGTATCCCGCGCGGCTTCGGCATAGCGGTCGTCGGTGGTGAGACCGGCGACGCAGGGGCCCTGGCAACGCTTGATGTGGAATTGCAGGCATGGACGGGAATGATTCTTGGTCAGGTCGACGTAGCAGGAGGGGATCAAGAATCGTTTGTGAATGAAATGCAGA
>Ga0074045_10000569_pt1 | contig 35985 bp, 36 predicted proteins | sample BogForMeECP23OM2_FD_94442 | JGI IMG/M metagenome (GOLD analysis project Ga0074045, IMG submission 94442) | Bog forest soil microbial communities from Calvert Island, British Columbia, Canada - Bog Forest MetaG ECP23OM2 | ecosystem: Environmental > Terrestrial > Soil > Wetlands ...
CGACCATTACGGGCGGCGCCGCGGCGATGGCCATGGAACCATGGGTGCCCAGCGAGGCCGGCACGGCGGTCGTCCCGGTGCTGCAAGCGCAGGACGGCTCGTTTGTTGGCACATTCGCTGACGCGAACGTGTACCAGAATGACATGGTGGCCTTCGACGCGACCGGCAACGTGCGCTGGATCGTGCCCAACGAAACCCCGCAAATCGCCACCGCCGACGGCGGCGTCATCGGCCAGTCCGGCATCACCTACGACCAAGACGGGAGAGCCACGGGGATGGTGGACACGACGACTCAGTCCTGGAGGGGGAATGCATACAAGGTTGGGTCCGTGGACCAAGTGGTGGCGAGCCTGATCTCTCCAGCGCTGACCCTCTGGGCGTTCATCGGGGGAGGCCCCTCTGGCAACAACACCGCTGGCCGGCCCTGGTATTTCAAGCTGGTCTGGCAGAACAGTTGCCCGGACCCGGTCAATCAGTGGCCGTCCTGCGGCTGGCCACTTTATCCTGACAACCCGCAGTACTTGCCCAGCCTGGCAATCGATGCAAGTTCGCAGGCCGCGGCCATTAAGTCGGCGGCACTGGCGGCCCTCAAGAAGGCTTTTGACAAATGGCCAGTGACGGCGAAGGCCGACGGAGGGGTGAGCGTCAGCGAAGGGACGCCCGGTACCGGCGATAACTATGCGCTCGTGCAGAACGGTGCTAAGTTTGACCAGAGCCTCGGCGCGGAGGCCTGCGGCTGGACCGCCGATGGAGCGCTGACCGACAGTATTGTCTATTACGGAGAGAACATGTTGCAGGCCCAATGGGCGCTACCGATTGTGCTCAAGACGGCTCAGGACGTCCAGGGTGCGCTTGGTCGGGCCGAACTGATCCGGGCTATAGGGACCGGCATTGGTAACACGTCGGCGCACGAGATAGGCCACCAGTTCTTCGGTGCGACTGGCTCTGGCATGCACGATGGGTCCAAGAATACCTACAACGGAGTTTTCTGCGGCGGTGAAGCAGCACCCTGGGGTTATGGCATCGGACCCATCAACTGGGGAGCTGTCACTTCCAACGCCTGGACGCAGGTGCTGAGCGGAGGGGGACATCCGCGCCAATGAGAATTACTGATATGAAACTCCGTGGAAAGCTGGCTTACCGAACACTTGCGCGGCTGCTTGCCGTTTGCGCTCTGGCGTTTATTGTCTGGTGGTTGTCATCTAGACCGGTTCTCTTTCGCTCGCGCTTCATGGCGACTGCGGAGGACCGATTGTGCCGCGACTATGCAGGTGAGGAGGTCAGAAGTGCCGTGTTGAATCCGTTTCGTTCTCGATCCCCGGAGAGAGTTGCGGATGCATTCCTGCGCGCGGTCTCGAACGCGCGGTGTTTGCCGGGCTGGAACGAGCGGACGTGCACGTACGTGATACAGCACCCGGTCCCCGCGCAATCATGGCGGGTTGCGGACCGGTACGACTCCGACGAATACGTCATGCTGATTTACTGGCTGAATGTGCGGACCCCTGGGAAACGCGAGGTTCGCGGCTGCTGGCCCTTTTCCGTTCAGTTGCACCGGACTGGTGTGACCTGGAGGGTTTCCAGTTTTGGCTTGGGCAGCATTCGGGCCGCTAAGGTGATCGAGTGAACAGGTGAAAGGGCGGCAGTGTCAGGTTCAACTCGAAAACGCAACGGCAGTACTCTGGCTCTGGTCGCGCAGCTACTCACCCTGTGCGCGCTGGCGCTTCTTGTGTGGTGGCTGGCATCGAAGCCCGTTCTCTTCCACTCGCGCTTTTTGGCGACGGCGGAAGACCGGTCATGCAGTGATTACACCGGAGGCAGGGCGGGGGTTCCCATATTGAACCCCTTTCGTTCCCGCTCGCCGGAGCGAGCCGCGGATGCGGTTTTGAACGCGCTATCGAAAGGGGCGTGCCTGCCCGACTGGAGTCAGGCGACGTGCGCTCTCGTGAGACGGCACCCGATCATTGCACAATCATGGCGGGTTGTGAACCGGGCAGACTATCCCGGGGGTGTCCTGCTCGCTTACAGGCTGTACTCGCAGGGACCAACGGGACCCACAGGCAACGGATGCGGGCTCTATAACTTCGAGCTGCAGCGAATTGGCACAACCTGGAGGGTTTCGGGCTTCGGCCCCGGCTTGGGTATCCTCATCTATTGAGTCTGGCATAATATACCATCGGTCGACACAGCGAGAGGGCGAACCTGGAAATTCGTGAATTGTCTAGATTGAGGGATGATCAGCCGGAGAGGGGAACCTGCGGACATTGACCAATCACCGAGTCTTCGAGATCACCTTCGCCGGAGTTCACGCCACTTCGCGATAGATGATCGCCCTTGTTCTGAGGGGGCTGCGCCGTCTTGGGGGCGTTTGCCGGCGACGCCCGGGATTTGCAGAATGGCGTGATGAGCAATGCGGTTCCATTCACCGTCGAGGAGTCGCAACTTACCAGCATCAGCCCGAACCGGGGAGGAACCGGAACCGCCGTCACGTTCACCGGCACCGGGTTCGGGGCGGCTCAGGGTAGCGGCGTGGTTTGGCTGGGCAGCACGGCGGGGCTGGTCGTATCGTGGAGCGACACCCAGGTGGTCGCCACCGTCGGCTCGAGCGCCGTGAGTGGCATTGCCAGGATTCAACAGAACGGCGTCTGGAGCGGCCACATTGACTTCACCGTGCCCGCGCCGGCCGGCAACGGCCCCATCAATACACTCATGCCCAGTCTGCTCAACATGTCTGTCGGCGACACCCGAACTCTTCAGGCGCTCGGTGCCAACGGGCAAACTGTCACCGGACTCACCTGGGCAACGACCGATCCGACCATCGTGAGTCTGTCGCCCGACGATCCGCCGCTGCTCACCGCACTCGCTGCCGGGCATGTCACCATCACCGCCGGCAGCGGGTCGACCGATGTTACCGTTTTCGCCGGCCCGCTGCCCCTCGGCACCGTGATCTGGTCCAACCCCGGCAACGGTTCGGGTGTAACATCGATTGTGCCCGCCGTGCCCAGCACCACCGGCGTTGCCGACGTCTTCGCCTTCCAAGCCGACGGCACCGTCCAAGCCATCACCAGCGACGGCAGCACGGCGTGGACCGCGGATGTGAGCGGGGCCAATTACTGGGGGCCAGGAGGAATCCTGCCGGACTTTCAGGGCGGCCTGGTCGCCTTGGGGGACACTGCGATCTGGAAGTTGGATGGCATCACCGGGCAGCCCTATCCGGCGTATAGCCCAGGAGGCCCCGCTCCGTCCCAGTGCGGCAATTCGAACGGGCGGGGGCCCGTAGCCTTGCATCCCGATGGCACCATCATCGCCGTGCAATGCCCGCAGCACACAGCCGGTTCGCTCTCGTTGGTTGGTATCGATCCCACCACCGGCGGGCTGAAATTCAGCGTGCCGATACCGGCTGATCCGGAGGTGACTTACGGTGTCATGATTGCGGGCGACGGCTATGCCTACTTCCCCTACTCGTATATAACCAATCCCGAGACGGGTCCGCCCTTCACCCGGCAACTCTCGGTGTTCCGCGTAAACAGCAGTGGGGCTTCCGACAACATCCCTGTTTTCAACTGGACAAGCTGGAGCGGCGATATCCTTTCGGTCGAGGCCAGCATGATCACCAACGCCGATCAGGGAATCCTGCTCACCTGGGGTGTGCCGGGCAGTTGGCCCCAAATGGCGATCACAACCGGCGGCGTCGCGACCATTGTCGACGCGCCGCTGGTACCCGGCAACGCGCAGGTGTACCCGGTCCTGCAAGCGCAGGACGGTTCGTTCGTAGGCACAGTCAGGGACTACAACACGGGCGACAACGACATGATCGCTTTCGACGCGGCCGGCAACGTGCGCTGGATCGTGCCCAACGAAACGCCGCAAATCGCCACCGCCGACGGCGGCGTAACGGGCAAGTCCGGCATCACCTACGACCAGAACGGGAATGCGACGGGACAAGTGCCACTTCTGGCAGGCGCGTCGCCGAGCTGGGGCTCTCAGGTTTACACGGCCGGAGCGTCGGGTGTGAACCTCAATTACTACTGGCTTCAGTATGCCTCCAGCCTCGGGCTGATGGCCGGCGGGAACCCTTCCGGCAATGGGACCTCCATCGCGAACCTCGAGCTGACGGAGTCAAATCCAATGTGGTGGTCGTCAATGAAGTGGACAATGCCTCCGGTAGCACCGGGCTGCCAACTGGGAGATGCCCAGATTAAGCTTGGGGCCGAACCGCTTCCTGCCGACAATCAAGTCGGCAAAGCAGCGCTTGGTTTGTACAATGCTGCGCAGCAGGCCGAGCTGACGTTCCTTCAGCAGTCTGGTGCTGCAGCCTGCGGAAGCTATCTCGCAAACCACCTGAACGTAACTTTCAACTCGGTAGTGGCAGCGGTCAAGAACCAAGTGCCCTGGGACGGTATCCTCACCACCATCAGTCTTTACAATGCAGGAACGTGGGGGCAGGGGATGGATACCGCGTTTGGTGGGGAGTTCCTCTCGCTCCTAAAGCAGGCGCCGGTTTGCGCTATGTTCTGGTATAACAAGAGCTGGAACGGGACGTCTGCCGTCGCCCAGGCGCAGCCTCCGGTGACCAGCACCAGCCTCTACGTCGAGGCCGCTCACGCGTCAACCGTGGCGTGGCAGGTGACGATTCTCCACGAGTCCCTTCACAACTTGACGGGGTTGGGCGACAACGATCTGTACAAGGCGCTGGGCGACGGTATTCACGGTCTCGGGAACCGGCCTTCGGCGGAAATCAACGGTTTATTGAACGCGCAGCATTGCGCTGGAAGCACAACACAATAGCGAGGATGTACAACAGTATGACTCCGATTCTCAACCTCCTTCGACCGTTTTGCATCGCCGTCGCACTTTGTGGGGCGACCGCCGCCGCGCCCGGCGTCTGCGGCCCCCCTTCCTATCGGGTCGGTCGAACATGGGCCGATAACGCTGCGCAGACCCTCATTGACATCAGTATTCCGCTTGAGGACTTCGCGCCGGACAGCCTCATCTGCCTAGCAGGCGCGTTGCGACGGCAGTATCCTGAACGAAGTGTGAAGGCGTACATTTTTAGTTCGTATGAAGCTGCAATGGGGTTCGTGCCGGGTGACATGGACCTGCCGCTAGGCGCGGCGGACTATCAATTCAAATTGCATGGGATCTATGCCTACGACAAAGAGACACAGAAGGAGTATCTAAAAATCGACCCCGATGGATACAGAGAATGGGATCCGCTACTCGAAACAAGAATCGATCTTCCCGTAACGGCGACGCCAGTCTGCAGGCTCGGGATCGCTGGTCGGTGTCTCCTGGAGTTTCGGCACATCTACTATCCCAACACTGCAGGGAACGCGGACGTCTCTGGGCGGGTCACCGTCACCGGGAGGATCCGGCGGGACGGGACGGTGTCGGGCCTTGCCGTCGCGGGCGCGGAAGCGAGTCCACCAGATCAGCGGCAGGCGCTCGCGGATTTTGCGTCCAGCAACCTCGGCACGTGGCGTTTTGAGCCCGGCAAGCGGGATGAAGCCGTGCGCATTACCTACTACTTCGAAGTCGCCGATTCCCGATCCGCAGTGCATGAAGCCAACGTCGAGTTCGGGCTGCCCAACGAGGTGAGAGTCTGGACTGCCCGTTCCCATTAGACGCCACCGGCAACGTGCGCTGGATCGTGCCCAACGAAACGCCGCAAATCGCCACCGCCGACGGCGGCGTAATAGGCCAGTCCGGCATCACCTACGACCAAAACGGGAATGCGACGGGACAAGTGCCGGCCCTGGCGGGCGCGTCGCCGAGTTGGGGAGCTCAGGTTTACACGGCCGGAGCATCGGGTGTGAACCTCGATAGTTACTGGGTCGAATACGGATCGAGTTACGGTGTGATGCCCGGCGGAAACCCATCGGGCACTGCGGCTGTCCTAAACGTTGGGCTTGCCGAGTCATTCCCGCTGTGGTCGGTTAAGTCGGCGCTGAAGGGTCTGTTTGGCTCCCCGACGTGCACGCTTGGCACGGATAAGATACAACTCCAGCCAGTCGGACAACAAGTGCTTACGCTTAGTGCAGATCAGCAGGCCACGGTGAACCATTATAAGACAACCAAACAGAACCTGCTGACCTACCTGGGCACGCTGACTGCGCCAGGCACCAGCGCGTGCTCGGGAACGGTGGCCCCTACCGCTAAGTGCGGGTGCCTCTTCAATGCTATCCCGGGCGGACCTCAGTATTTCAGTCAGCTCACTGCCGCGGTCACGCGCCAAGTGCCCTACGACGGGATACTCTCCAATCTAAGCAAGGTCGCTGCGGGCGAATGGACCCAGGACGAGAAGGACAACTCGACAGCCTGGGGTTACCTGCAAAAACAACCCATTTGCCAGGAGTTTTGGCAGGGGGCTTACTGGAGCGGAGTGGGGGCCACAGCCCAAATACAACCCCCTAGCCATGGTGTCCCAGCTACCGACGTCTACCTTGGTACCATGAAGGATGCGCGGCAGTCTTTGACTCAGTCCACGATTCTGCACGAGAGCCTTCACAACCTGACCGGACTGCATGACGGCCCACTATACAACCTTCTGACAGGCACGACAAAAGGCCTGAACGGGCAAAAATCGGTAATTATCACTACCACATTGCTGAACAACGGATGCGCGGCAAACTAACGGTTATGAACAATCATAGAGATCTCAACTGCATGGTCCCGCGGCTGTTCGCCGTGGCCGTGCTTCTCTCCGTGGGAGTGCCCGCGTTCGCCGCGTGCGATGCGCCCCACTATCGCGTAGGACGACGCTTCAGGGACGACGCATCGGGCGTAGCTTTCCAGGTCAGCATTCAACTTAGGGATTTCGCGCCGGAAAGGCTGGTTTGTCTGGCTGACGCGCTAAAGCAAAAGTACCCCGGGCGTAACGTGTCGGCATTCATGTTCAGCTCCCACGACGCGGCCCGGTGCTATCTGATGTCATCGGAGCGCGTGTCGGAGCTCGCAAAGTACGAACCTATGTACCATGGACTCTACGTTTATGACAAGGAGAAGCACGAAGAATACCTGATAATCGACCCGGACACTCTCAACCACGCAAAGGGGCCGCCTTTCGCCACACGAATAGACCTACCCGTCACGGGTGTGCCCGCCTGCAAGCTGGCGATAAATGGCCGATGCCTCCTTGCTGTCCAACACATCAGCTACTATCCGACCGGCGAGGGCCAGCCGGTCTCCGGGCAGGTAACACTCGTTGGGAATATTCTGCGGAGTGGCGTCATGTCGAAGGTGGCCGTCGCCGATGCAAGGGCGACTCCGCCGGGCGAGCAGTCTGCGCTCGCCAGTTGGGCGATGCGAAACTTCGGAACCTGGCGGTTTGAGCCTGCCGAACGCATCGACGCCGTGCGCATTACCTACGACTTCGAGGCCGCAGGCGCCGGAACACTGGGATACGAGACCAATGCGGAGTTTCATCTTCCCAGCGCGGTGAAAGTCTGGACCGGCTACGCCCGCTAGGTTGAAACGCGATGAACCCGGCGCATGTCCGCGCCGTGCGTGTTTGTTGCCATGGCGCGATCACCGTATTGGCAGCCGACTGGAGCGTCTTCCGGTAACGCCCAGGTTTTGCAAAACGGTGTGATGAGCGATGCGATTCCCTTTACCGTGGATGCGCTGGTGCTAACGAGCATCTCCCCGCCCTCGGGAGGGCCACTTTTGAACCAGTTCTCATGCTGGACAGGGACGCAGGAGGCGAAGGGCGGAACGTGTCCTGGCGTTAGAAACCGGCGCTGGCTGATGCCACACCAAACCTGCGGCCACTCGGTTGGCTGGCTGCGCCAAAAGCTCCATGCCCTGTCTCGAGCATTCACGCGAAGTCATTCGAAGACCCGCCGCTTCCTTCAGACTTGTTGGACGATGCGATCGTCAGCGACAAGCCCAGGCAGCCTCGTTTCCCGGTCTTGTGACAGGTGTCCACTCGAGTAGTATAAGCAGTACTATCCGATCCTAATATCTTGACGAATGCAATTCGTTCGTGATACGCTGACTACCTCTGTGCAGCCGTGGTGGAGGCACAATTGCGTTACAAGCGTGTCTTATAGGTGAAGTGTCCTTTGAAGTCCGGTCAATGTGACCCAAAGGGCGAAGCTTACACCGAAAGCTGTTCGTCGTACGTTGGTTGTTCGCCTTTCTTGAACACCCGGAAGCACGATTGAGCCGCCCATCAACAATCATGAACCCTGGTAGGGGGGTCAGCCTGTGAATAAGATTCGAAAACGTCTCATCAACTTCCGTGTGACGGACGAGGAATTCGAGCGGATCAAGACCGCTTCGGATCGTCAGGGAGCCCGCTGCGTCTCCGAATTTGCCCGTGCCGTCATGATGGGCGGCAAATCGGACGCCGCGTCCGATTCCGCCGACTCCCTCAACTTTAACGATAAGCTGCGCTCCGTCGAACGCCGTTTGGCCATGCTCGAACTCTATGTCTCGCGATTGGCCGATGGGGTCCCGAACTCCAGGGCCGGTCGCGTTCAGTCTGAGAACTAAGGTGCCGTCATGCGTTTGCTACTCTCAACAATACTCTTCGCGGCGGCCGCCCTGGCCCAACAACAGCCGTCCGGACGCGCCGCCACCATTCCCGAACAGGGCGCAAATCTCCCCGCGCAAGCGGTCGGACCCAACGACCTTATCGCCGTTTCCGTCTACGACGCCCCCGAACTGAGCCGTACCATCCGCATCGGCGCCGATGGCCTGATCCGCTTCCCAATGCTCAAGCAGCAGATCAAGGCCGAGGGCCTCTACCCGGCCGAGCTCGAAGCAGCCATCACCAAAGCTCTCCGTGACGAACAGATCCTGGTCGATCCCTTCGTCACCGTCACCATTGCCGAATACCACAGCCGCCCCATCAGCGTCTCCGGCGCGGTCAAGATGCCGCTGGTTTTCCAGGCCGAAGGCCCCATCTCGCTGCTGGAAGCCATCGCCCGCGCGCAGGGCCTCAGCGAAAACGCCGGGCCCGAGGTGCTCGTCAGCCGCACCCAACTCGGCCCCGACGGCGCAACGACCATGCTGACTCGCCGAATCAAAGTCCGTAACCTGATCAATGAGGCCGACCCGGCCGTCAACCTCAAGCTTACAGGCGGCGAAGAGATTCGCGTCCCCGAAGTCAGCAAGATCTACGTGGTGGGCAACGTCAAGAAGCCCGGCGCCTACCCCGTTCAGGATGGTTCGGAAACCACCGTCCTGCAAATGCTGGCGCTCACCGAAGGGTTGGAGCAGTTCGCCAGCAGGAACGCCTTTATCTACCGCCGCGAAGCCAACGGCAGCAAGAACGAAATCCCTGTGGAGCTGGACAAGATCCTCCAGCGCAAATCTCCGGACGTTCCGCTGATCGCCAACGACATCTTCTACATCCCCGACAACAAAGGTAAGCGCGCCGGCATGAGGGCCATCGAGGCCATCATTGGGTTTACCACTGGTGCCGCATCCACCGCGCTCGTCTACGGAGCGGTGCACTAGGACGGCTCAACGCCGGCAAAGCACCGATGCTTTCTCCATGTTCTTCCCGATTCAGCAACTGCCCAAGCCCGCACTTCCACAATTGAAGGCGCACAGAGCTTAACTCCATGCCAGAAGAAAAAGAACTTCGCGCGCTCCCCGCTCCAGCCAGCAACGGTAACGGCAACGTACCCGCGGTCCCCGACCCCATCACGGTCCACTCCTCGTACGCTTACGCCCAGGCCGAGCCCGAAGAAGCCGTTGTCCCCCTCTCCCACTATCTGTGGATCCTCAAGCGCCACAAATGGAAGATCCTCTCCTTCGCACTAGTCTCGGTCGTCTCCACGGTGATCGTGTCCTCGCGCCTTACCCCTATCTACGAATCCACCGCAACGATCGACGTCGATCGCGAGGCGCCCGCCGGCATTGTCGGCCAGGACGCCACCAGCCGGGGCGACCTATACGACGCCGACCAGTTCCTGGCCACCCAGATCAAGATCATCCAGTCCGATTCGGTCCTCCGCCCGGTTGCCCAGCGCTTTAAGCTCGACGTCGCCGCAACCGCCGCCCGCCCGGGCCAATCCTCGCTCCCCACCGCCCGCTCCGCGAACGCCCCGGTCTCCCTCGGCGGCCTCAAGGTGACGCGCCCGCCCAACACCTACCTGCTACTCATCAGCTACCGGTCGACCGACCCGGAACTTGCCTCCGATGTCGCCAACGGAGTCGCCGACAGTTACATCCAGCACACCTACGACATCCGCTTTCGCGCCACCGCCGGCCTCTCCGCCTACATGGAGAAACAGATCGAAGAGTTGAAGGCCAAGATGGAGAAGTCCTCCGCCGCCCTGGCGCAGTTCGAAAAAGATCTCAGCGTCATCAACCCCGAGGAGAAGACCAGCATCCTCTCCGCCCGCCTGCTCCAGCTCAACACCGAGTACACCAACGCCCAGGCCGACCGCGTCAGCAAGCAGGCCGCCTACAATTCCGTCAAGAACGGTTCCATGGATGCCGCCCAAGCCTCCACCCAGGGCGACCAACTCCGCCGCCTCGCGGACCACCTCGACGAGGCTCGCGAAAAGTTCGCCACCGTCGCCGCCCAGTATGGCGCCGGCCACCCCGAGTACAAGAAGGCGCACTCTCAAGTCGCCGAACTGGAGCGCCAGCTCGAAGCATTGAAGGCTAACATCGAGGATCGCGTCGGCCTGGATTACAAGCAAGCCGTCAACCGCGAGTCGATGCTCGCCAGCGCGGTGGCCGAAACCAAGGCCGAGTTCGACCACGTCAACGCGCACTCCTTCGAATACAAGGCCCTCAAACAGGAAGCCGAAAGCGATAAAGGTCTCTACGAAGAGCTGGTCCGCAAGATCAAGGAAGCCGGCATCAATTCCAGCTTCCAGAACAGCTCCATCCGCCTGGCCGACAACGCACGCCCGGGCCTCAGCCCGGTTTACCCGAACATTCAGATGAACGGCATCGTGGCATTCCTCTTTTCCACTGTGCTCGCCATCGGCTTGGCCATTCTAGCGGACACCATCGACAACACCGTGCGCGACCCTGAGGACATACAGCGCTCGCTGCGGACCGAGGTTCTCGGTTCGCTCCCGGTGGTGAAGCATTGGCGGAGCCGGTTGCTTCGAATCCGCATGCCGGCGAGCGGCGCCACCGCGCTGGTCAAATACGGCGGGCGCAACGCGCAGGAGGCGTCGTTTGAAGAAGCCGTCCGGACGCTGCGCGATTCCATCCTGCTCTCCGATCTCGGCCGCCGCCCCCGCAGCCTGCTCATCACCTCCGCCACGCCGCGCGAGGGAAAAACCACCGCCTCGATACGCCTCGCCATTGTGCACAGCCAGCAGAAGCGAAAGACTCTCTTAATCGACGCCGACCTCCGCCGCCCCGGCATTCACCAACGGCTCGACGTGCCAAACGATCGGGGGCTATCCACCGTAATCCGGGGAGAAGCCGGTTGGCGCGAGGTCTTGCAGAGGTGCGAGGACTACCCGGACCTGGACATCCTCCCCGCCGGCCCGGCCTCCCGCAGCGCCGCCGACCGCCTCGGCAGCACCTTGGAGAAGATGTTCGCCGAAGCCAATTCGGAGTACGATCTCATCGTCGTCGACGCGCCCCCGCTGCTAGGCTTCGCCGAGCCGCTCCAGATGGCCGTGGTCGTGGATGCAGTGGTGGTCATGGCTCTGGCCGGCCAGACCAACCGCAACGCCGTCAATGGCGTCCTCACCAGCTTGAAGAGAGTGAAAGCCAATGTCATTGGTGTGGCGCTGAATGAAGTCCGCAAGGACATGAGCGACCGCTACTACTATTACGGATACTACGGCAAGTATTATTCCAAGTATTACAAGCCTTCGAAGGCGTAGGTTGATCAAACGGAGCTGGGCCAAAATGGCACCTCCGGCTGGTGGGACAAAATCTGCAGATTGCCGTTTGCGTCTTCTGAGTGGTGTATTGTGAAACGCTCTGCGCCAAGCACTAACTTGCGAGTCACATGCGCGTGATGATTTTAGTAGCAGCCGCCGTGGGCAGTGCGGCCGCACGTGCCTTCGCGAACGCCCGCACCTTTCTCCAAGCAAGCGCTGCCTCCCAGCTCCGGCGCAACACGCTGGCTGGCGCCCTTGGTGCCGTTGCCGGAGCCCTAATCTCCGCAGTCTCATACCCTGTGTACCTCCACTTCCTTGGCTACGAGCAGTTCGGCCTCTGGCTCGCCGTCGCCATCGTCCTGAGCTTTGCCCAGTTCGGGAATCTGGGTCTTGCCCCAGCCGTAGCCACAAAGGTAGCGGAGGATCTCGCGCGCCGAGACTTCGCGGCTATCCGGGCCACTGTTTCGACCGCCCTGCTCACACTCACCGCTGTTGGCTTACTCGCCGTCCTCAGCGTGCTCCTTTTCGGCGGTTACCTGGTCGGCGCTATGCGACTCTCTCCCGCGCTGGCAAATGAGGCTCACCGATTGCTCCCGTTCGTCGCGGTGCTGTCCCTCTACGTGGTTCAGATCGAGACCCTTAACGCCGTCCTGGTCGGGCTCGGGCGGCTCGACCTGTCGGTAGGAACCCAGGTTATTTCCCGCGCCCTGTCGCTCACTGTTTCAGCGTCGCTGCTCGGCGCTGGCGTCGGCGTTATGAGTTTGCCGATCGCGAGTCTGGTGGGCTACGCCTTCCTGCACGTCGCTTCCCTCACTCTCGCTCGCCGGATTACCGGCAGCGGCTGTCTAGGGCTCCGTAGCTTCGAGTTCGCCCGGCTCCGGGAACTAGCGACTTTCGGCAGCGGCCTCATCGCGTGTTCGGTAATGAATGTCCTGCTCGGCCCCCTGAATAAATTCGCCCTCACACGCTACGTCGGCCCTGGATCCGTGCCCGTGTACGAGATTGCCTGGAACATCAGCATGCAGCTTCGCAGTCTTTTCGAGTCGGGCTTCCGCTCGCTCATGCCGGAAGTCAGCCGGCTCGCCGCACTCAGGTTGTCGGACTGTCCCAGGCGCATAGCGAGCGTGAATCGCCGCGCCATTAAGCTCATCTTCACCGTAGGGCTTCCCGCATTCGCGCTAGTCTTCGTCGTGGCAGCGCCGAGCCTTCGGTTATGGCTCGGCGCGCGCTTCCGCCCCGGGATGGTGCCAGCCTTCAGGACGTTGCTTGCGGGTTGTTACTTGAACCTTCTCGGCGTTCCCGGCTACTACACACTGCTTGGCTTGGGCAGAGTCAAGCAAATCATCGCCAGCCAGGTGGCCCAATCCCTCACGAATGCGGGGCTCATTTTAACAATGGGTCTGCTCTTAGGTACGGCATCCACCGGATCAACGGCAGCGGCAGCTGCGGCCGGCATAGCAGTCGGAGGGCTCTATTGTCTTTATGCGGCCAAAATCGTACCGGGCGTTGGCCCAAACCAAGAGTCACTCCGCGCGGAAACGATCCCCCAAGAGGTCGCCTCTTGATGAAAACGATAGTGACGCGAACTCGGTGTCTCGCCAAGTCGCATTTCGTCGCCGACGGCGTATATGGGATCCGGGTCCCCCACGTTGTGATGCTGGTTGTCCCAGGGCGCACACTACACTAGGCAGCGTTCATGAGACGGGCTGGATGCGAAATGAGAACGTTCTATTCCCAATTTGGCGAGGATCAATTATTGTCACAGATCTTCAGTGGCTCCGCAGGCGTCTGCGTCGAAGTCGGCGCTCACAACGGAGTTGACCTTTCCAATAGCTACTACTTTGAGCAACTCGGCTGGCAGTGCATCCTGGTCGAGCCTAATCCCGCCCTATGTTCGATTATCCGTCAATCGCGGACGGCAATCCTGTTTGAGTGCGCAGCGTCTGAGCGAAGCGGCGACGCAGTCTTGCATTTGGCCGAGGGAGCTGACGTCTATTCTACGCTGGAGGACCACGGTATCCCCATTAACCGCATCAGGAATGGGGGTGGCCGAATCAGGGATCTTATCGTCCCTACACGCACGCTGGATGATATGCTCGACGAGACGGGAACCCAGCGGGTGGATTTCGTCTCGATCGATGTGGAAGGCCATGAAATGTCGGTCCTGCGCGGGTTCTCGTTGGAACGTTGGAGGCCGCGGGTCGTTCTAGTCGAGGACGGAAGCGATCTTGCGGACGTAGCCGTTCGGTCCTTCATGCACGAGCACGGTTATATGCGATTCTATCGGACCGACTGCAACGACTGGTATGCCGCGCCAAGCGAGGGCGACCTTCGATGTCTTAATCGTCTCTTGATGTCCGGACGGTATGGCATCAAGGGGCTGGCGAAGGTTTGGCTGCCGACCAAGGTGTGTAGAATCCTCGTTGCAGTGAAGCGAAGGCTCATCTCGTGGGCATAGTGGTTTGCGCACGACACGCCCAGCAAATATCCGCATTCGCGCATCGGAGCGTCAACGTCGACCCAGCGCGGCACAGTAGCAAGCCTCTTATCTGAGCATAACTTCTCGGTTGGCAATGTGATGACATGGTTGAACCCACGACAATGATTGGGATCGAGCCCGATCGTCTCTTCATGCTAGGTACGTAGGCATAAACACATATGGGCCGATTAACAACATTTGGCAGGAGGATTCACAAACTTACTCAGATGCTGGAGGAGCCGCGAGCCTGGGCCTTGCATCGAAAAGGCGGGAGTCCAGAATCGTTTCTTAGATTTGATCGCCCTTGGTTTACGGATCTCGGCATACGCACCGTGGTCGACATCGGTGCCAACACTGGGCAGTTCGCCCGCACGGTCAGAATGGTTCTACCGGAGGCCCTAATCTATTCGTTCGAACCACTCCCAGACTGCTTCGAGGCACTTCGGCGAGCCTTCGCCGGCGACCCGCTTTTCCGGTCTTTCAACGTGGCCCTTGGGGGCGCCCACGAGGTCAAGACGTTTTATCGAAACGTCTACAGCGACTCGTCTTCGTTTCGCCCTATGCTGGAGCTTCACCGCAAGCAGTTCCCGTTCACCGATGGACCGCAGCAGGAACTGCACATCCAAATTCGACCACTCGACTGCTACTGCGAGAGCATCCTCGGCGGCCCAACGCCGCTCATGGTCAAGATCGATGTTCAAGGGTTCGAGGACGAAGTGATTGCGGGAGGCCACGCCGTGCTGTCCAGGGCCGCCATAGTTATTGCGGAGGTGTCGTTCGCCCCCTTGTATTCCGGACCGCCCTCCTTTGACCTAATATACTCGAAGATGAGGAATCTGGGCTTTTCTTTTGCCGGATCGGTCGACCAACTGATTGGCCCTATTGACGGGGCGATTTTGCAGGCAGACGCCCTATTTGTGCGACCGGCATGAAACTCGGAGTTGGCCGTTCGCAAGTTCAGATCCAACCGGTGTTTTCGTCAGTCGGCTCTAGTCGTTCCTACCCCAGGGTCGCGCACCACCTTAAAGTCAATATGAGAAGTCTTCTGCATTAGCATCAGACCGCAATGCTTGTCTCAGTTGTGACACCGTCCTATAATCAGGGCGCATTTTTGGAGCAGTGCATCGCCTCAGTCCGCGACAACGGCTACCCATTTGTTGAACACATCGTCATGGATGGGGGCTCGACCGACGCAACGCTTGAGATACTTCAGCGCCACGCGCATACGCTGGCGGCGTGGCGTAGCGAACCAGACCATGGGCAAGCCGATGCCGTGAATCGGGGATGGTCCATGTGTCACGGGCAGGTGCTTGCCTTCCTAAACTCCGACGATTACTACTTGCCCGGTGCGATCGCGCGCGCTACAGAGGTCTTCGCCGAGCGGAAGGACATCGGGCTCGTGTACGGGCAGGCGCTCATCGTCGATGAGACCGGCGCAATTCGCAGGCGGACCCACGTAATGGTCGACGGTCAGGAAATGCTGGACGGGTTCATTGGGCTTCCCCAACCGGCCGTGTTCATCCACCGCAGAGTCATTGAGAGAATTGGCGTACTCGACCCTTCATTTCACTTCGCTCTAGACGGTGAGTTCTTTATGCGTGCGGTAGGAAGCTTCCAGGCGATAGCCCTCAATGAGGTCTTCGCGTCTATGCGTATCCATAAGTTTGCCAAAAGTGTCGCGCAGGGGGCAGGATTCGCACCCGAGATCCTGAGAATTGCCCAGAAAGTCACGGGACGGCCAGCAGATTATCCGCGCTATCGAGTTGAACCTAATAAGGTCAGTGCAGGAGCGCACGTGGTGTCAGCGAAGTTCCTGTACATGAATGGAGCGTGGCGCGTCGCAATTCGTCGCTTGGCGCAAGCACTTATAATGTCCCCAGCGTATCGAAGAAGAATATTAGTGGCCGAGATTCCCAGGCTAATTGCACGAGTGTTTCTTGGTCGCGAAAAGTATGGAAAAATCAGCGACATGATTGACAGGAGTTGCATGCGCCGTGCAGAAGATTAGCGTCGTAATACCGACGTTCAATGCTGATCAATACATTGGAGCCGCAATAGAAAGCGTCTTGGCACAAAGTGCCGCGATCCACGAGATATGCGTGGTCGATGACGGCTCCACTGATAATACTCAATCGATCCTAAAAACGTTCGAGGGGCGTATTCGTTCGTGTCGCCAAACTAACCAAGGGCCATCGGCAGCCCGGAATCGGGCCCTAGAAGAAGTCACCGGCGATCTAATCATCTTTCTTGACGCCGACGACATTCTAGACAAGAACGCTGCGTTAGCTCTGGCCTCCGGCTACGAACGAGGGGTCCAGGAAGGAAAGAAGGTCGGGGTGGTTTACGGCGACTACTGGCTCGTGGAGTCGGAACTGCGGTACAAACGACGCGTCTCTGTCGGTCGGATTTCTCGCAGCCAGTTGATCGTTGACCCGTGCCTCATTCCAAGCGGCATGCTGGCAAGTCTTAAGTGTGTCGAGAGCGCAGGCCGATTCGACCCCACGCTGGATGTGTGTGAGGACTGGGACTACTGTCTGCGAATCGCGTATGCGGGCTTCGAGTTCTATAAGGTGTCGGCGATAACCTGCATACACCGTGAACACGGAGGGAGCCTCAGTAAGAATGAAGAACACGCAATCACAGGACGACTCAAGCTGCTACACCGATGGCGGTGCGACGCAAGGACGCTTGAGGCCGAGCGCACTCGTATACGTAAAGAGGTAGCCCGCACCCTGCTCCGAAGAGTGCGGCAACAGATCTACGACCACGAGCGGGCTTCTGCCCAGGTCTCTCTGGAGGCAGCCTTGGGCGAAGATCCATCGTTGTTTAGCGACCCGTTATTAGTGTCGTACTGTACTGTCTACGTTGCTCCATTCTTTCGTGAGACCATCTCGCTCGCTGATGTCGAGGCGGCGGTCACATGCGCGTCCAATCTGGTAATGGAGGCCCGTCAGAAGCTCGGGCGCACCAGGTATGAACTGGGCGCAGGGTCCAGGATCGCCCTTTGTATCGAATTCTGCCTTCGGCGCCACTTCGTTTCTGGGGCACTGCAAGCGCTCGTCGTTGGCGTTTTTCACCCTGATATCGTGTTCAAAATGCTCCGAGTTCTGTGCTATGAATGGACTCGGACGAAGGCTATGAGATCTATGTGAACCCGCTGGCCCAGGGAGGACTTGGCGTTACGCGTCGGCGCTTGTTGGATGAAGTGCATGCATTTGCGGTCGATGGGTGGACCGCCGGAGCCTCCTTCGACTGCGGGTCGTCACGCTGCAAACGACTTGACCTTTACTATTTGGCCGTGTGACGTTAACGAGGAACGGCATTCTGATGGAGTCGCGGTGGTATTTCTGGCGGCAGGCATAGTCCGTGTCAAGTAAGTTCGCGATCTCTCGAGTTACGTTACCGATGGCTTTTGGGCGCCGATGACGCGCCAGTGGGAAACGTAATGCCTTTTGGTTCGAATCCACGCAAGAGGGCGCTCTTTCTGGTGCGCCACCCAGAATCCAGCGCAAGCACGAGAGTCCGGCTGCTGCAGTATGTTCCACACCTGGAAGCGAATGGGTGGTCGATTGACGCTGAGTCCTTTTACCCGGATCAGGCGCTCCGACGCCTCTACGAGACCGGAAAACGATCTATTCTCGAGTTCTCCCGCTGCGCAATGAGGCGCGCGGAACTTCTGATAAATGGGCGATGCAGCAAATACAACGTCGTGGTGACTCAGCGCGACGTGTTTCCCTGGGTGCCATTCGAGGTGGAGCGTCTCTTATGTAAGGGTTATCCACGGTTCGTGATGGATCTCGATGACGCAGTGTACGAACAATACTCGGGTCCTCTGTTGCGCAACAAGTACCCGTCGGTGGTCGCAAGAATGGCCGAGGTCAATGTGGGAAGTCGACGATTGGCCGACTATGCGATTAGATTCAACGACAGGGTAAATATTATCCCCAGCGTTGTTGACACTGAGCGCTATTCTGTGAAACCCGATTACGAGGCGCGTGACAGACTTGTCGTGGGTTGGATCGGTACGCCGGTGACTGTGCGATACCTGTCAAGTGCTGCGGGGGCGCTGAGACGCGCGTCGACTGAGATACCGTTTGTCTTACGGTGCGTTGGTGCACCGTTGAAGTTTTCTCTCCCGGCGCTTCAAGTCGAATCTGTTCCGTGGACCCTTCAGTCCGAACCAGACGTCCTGCGGACATTTGATGTTGGCATCATGCCCCTAATCAACGAACCGTTTGCGCACGGCAAGTGTGGGTACAAGCTGATCCAGTACATGGCCGCTGGCGTGCCGGCGTTGGGAACGGCGATCGGCGCCAACAGCGATATCATCTCGGATGGCGTTGATGGTTTCCTCGCTTCTTCCGACGCAGAGTTCAGCGACAAACTAGTGGCGCTGCTGAAAAGTGAAGCTCTTCGACGACGGATCGGTGGCGCTGGGCGTCAGACGGTCGAAGCGTGCTTCTCGCTAAAGAGCCAGCAGGGAAGGGTGCTTGATAGCCTGGAACGAGCAGCACAGTTCAGCTACTAACCATCGATTACGCGATAGAAGGCGCGAGTGTGGGGGTCTATCCTTCGTGCTGACGGGAAGTGTGGAAGTCAGGCCCACCCTTTCGACGGAAGATGTCGCGACTATCAACAAGCACGCCGAGTCTTCACCGGATTCAATCCTTCGGTAAGTGCGAAGCTGGGAGTTGCTGGGGCGCCGGCAAGGCTGGGCTTTGAGTCAGCCGTTGCGCCACCTAGATCATTCGCCCCGGGCCGTGCAGGCCAGTTCCTGCTTCCGCGCCCGGAGCCTGGAGTTGCCGTCTTTGTCGCTCCCTAAGAACGATGCGTGGGAACCGGAGAGGTCGGATCGAGTGTCCAAGAGTAAGTTTCGACGTCCCCAATTGCGGCGAGCTGTGCGTTCGAGCATGCGCAGGCGCCTCCGTTAGCTCTGAGTCCTGAATGTTGTCGCTTCTCGGTTGGAATTCCGACGGCATCGTCGCCCGCCTGGCCCTGGTCTGCTATGGCGTTGCGTTGCTTGTCTTTGTGCTGCGCGGAAGTCGGCTCCGGGGACTGCTCCTCAAGGTCATCCGGGTCGCAATGGTTTGGCACCTTGCGATTTGGGCTTTCATCAGTTTCTGGCTGGTCCCGTACTACGTGGACAAGATGGCCGCCGACTGCTATGGGTATCACCGCGACGCTATGATAGTTGCCCAATCGATTCGCGCCGGCGATTGGGGCAACATCCCTTGGCACCTCGGCACGGATACAATGCCGATCGTCACGGGCCTGCTTTACGTCCCCTTCGGCGGAGATATCTATGGGATACTGTTTTTTTCCGCCGCCTTAGGCCTTTGTGCCGGCCTATATCTCTGCCGAGCATTCAGCCTGTGGGCCACCTCGGCTCAACTCAAGAAGTACTCTCTCATCGTGCTGTTTCTGCCATCGCTCGGGACGTGGACGGGCTTCTTCGGCAAGGATAGCTGGGTTGCCTTGGGGCTCGGCATGGCGGCGTACGGATATTCCTCGATGCTGAAACCAGGGCGCGCGACGGGCCTGTGGCACCTCTTGGCTGGTGTGGCGATCATAACCGTCATCCGTCCGCATATCGCTGTAACGCTGGCGGCATCGATGGCTCTTGCCTATGTGTGGGGCTTGACCCAGTCTCATCGCGTGTCGATCCTTGCAAAGCTGGGGACGATCGCCTTGCTCATTGCCATGATTGGTCTTCTCGCGTCGGTGGCGCGTGGATTCCTCGGGTTATCGGATATTTCCGCCAACAGCATGCAGGAGTACGCGCGTGCTAAATCGTCGGGCAACGCAATAGGCGGATCGGCTGTCGAGGTTCAGGTGGCGCCGGGCGTAGTCGGAGCGCTGCTCAATTTTCCCCGCGGGGTGGTACGTGTGCTATTTGAGCCGTTTCCGTGGGAGATCCACAATTTCAACGCAGGATTGGCCGCGGCGGAGAACGTGTTCATCCTCTGGTTCGTTCTCAGCCACGCCGGCCGCCTGCGAAAGGTATTCCGCGGCATGGTTCGTAGGCCATATATTCTGTTTTCATCGCTCCTTGCCTGCGCGCTGTTGCTCATGTTCAGCTTCATACCGAATCTTGGACTGCTGTCCCGTGAGCGTGTTCAGCTGCTACCGTTCCTGTTCGCGCTGCTGGTGGGGGCAGAGGCTGTGCAGCAGCGACGTGCGCTGCCTGCCGGGATAGCGTCGCGTGCGGGCTGGCCCTACCGCCCTGGCCGCGCGTGGCCAGTTCCTCAAACCGTGCTTCCTTCCGCATCGGTGAACTCTCCGATACTGTCAGCAGCGCCGCGAATCCATGGCACATAAAGTCGATATGCAACCGGTGCGCCCTGAAATCGAATCCGTGCTCACGGCGGGTGCTAGCCCGCGTGGTCAAGAAACTCGTCCGCGGCTCCTGGCGATTTGTACACTGGACCTGATGGCGTGGAAATTACTGCTGCCCTGGTTGCGCGGGCTGCGCGAAGCTGGATTCGAGGTACACATTGCGTGTGCCAGGACTAGCTACTTCGATCGGCTCGCGGCGGACGGATTTCAAATGCACGCCGTGCCGCTCCGGCGGCAAATGAACCCTCTGGTGCACATCGCACCGCTGTGGGAGCTCTACCGGTTGATCCGGCGGGGGCGCTTCGTGCTGGTGAATACGCACAGCCCGGTGGCGGCTGCGGTCGGGCGCCTGGCAGCGTGGCTCGCCCGAGCCCCCATCGTCATCTATACCGTGCACGGCTTCTACTTCCACGACGAGATGCGCTGGTGGAAGCGCCGAGGCTACATCGCCGTGGAGTGGCTGCTGGGAAGGATGACGAGCAAGTTCATGTTCGTGTCCGACGAAGACCGTCAGGCGGCCCTGCGCGAAGGGATTGCCTCTGATGCTGCGAAAGTGACGACGATTTACAATGGCGTCGACCTGGATACCTATCCACCCAAAGGATCGGCTTCCCAGAGCGCGGCGGAATTGCGGAGCAAGCTGAACATTCCGCAGGGCGCACCGGTGGTGGGCATTGTCGGACGGGTGGTGCGAGAGAAGGGGTATATCGAGTTCGCGGAAATGGCCGAGTTGGTCTCCGCCGACAGGAGCGACGTCTACTTTCTGGTTGTTGGCGACGCTCTTCCGTCCGACCGTGACGGAATCGTTGCGGAGTTAAAGAGCGGTGTAGAGGCTGCCGGCCTAAACGACAGATTCCGATTCACCGGTTTCACCGACCGAGTAGCTGATTACCTGCAACTGATGGACATCTTCGTTCTGCCGTCGTACCGGGAAGGGTTTCCTCGTTCCGTATTGGAGGCGATGAGTTGCGCGCTTCCCGTGGTCGCGACAAACATTCGAGGCTGTCGTGAAGCAGTTGTGAATGGCGAGACGGGACTGATCGTGCCACCGCGAAGCGGCACGGCGCTGGCCGAAGCGGTGAATCTTCTGCTGGGAAACCCCGATCTCGCCAGCCGCATGGGCGCCGCCGGGCGCGAGCGGGCGGTGCGTTTCTACGGCCACCAGATGGTGAAGCGCCGCTTCGTCAGCGTTATTGAGAGTGCGTTGCAGCAGAAGAACGGCTAGAAGAGACCTTCGAAGATGCGACCTGTCAAGAGACTCTTCGATTTGGTTTTCTCCGGCGGCGCGCTGATCGTTCTCGCTCCGTTGTTGGGTGCCATCGTGGCAGCGGTCCGAATCGTACTAGGGGGCAGCCCGCTGTTCGTGCAATCGCGAGTGGGCAAGGATGGCCGCATATTCGCCTTTTATAAGTTCCGCACGATGATCGAAGCCCGCGACCAGGATGGGGAATTGCTGCCCGACGAGCAGAGGCTGACCGCGCTGGGAAAATTCCTTCGCAGCACCAGCCTCGATGAACTGCCGCAGCTCTGGAACGTGCTCAAGGGGGATATGAGCTTGGTCGGCCCGAGACCGCTGCTTCCCGAATACTTGCCCCGATACACGGCGTTCCAACGCCGTCGCCACGAGGTGAAGCCGGGCATCACTGGATGGGCGCAGGTGAACGGACGAAACAACCTCACCTGGGAGCAGAAGTTCGAGCTGGACGTTTGGTACGTGGATCATCAGAGCTTCTGGCTCGATGCCAAAATCCTGTACCTCACGGTGTTGCGACTGGTGCGGCGAGATGGCATCAGCCAGCCGGGTCATGCCACGATGCCGGAGTTCATGGGGAGCGCAACGCAGGTGGGGCGAGATGGCTGATTTGGTGTTATGGGGCGCCAGCGGGCATGGGAAGGTGGTCCTCGACGTCGCGAAGGCGATGGGAGGATCTGCGACGATTTTCTTCATCGACGATGCTTGCGAGGAAATTGAGCGCGAATTCTGCGATTGCCAGGTTACCGGAGCGAACCGGTACCTGCAATCGCTGCAGGGCGAAGGATGCCCCGAGTTTCTGGTATCCATTGGGAAGAACGAAATCAGGGCTGCGTGCTTTCAGAAAGCCCTGGATCGCGGTCTGCTGCCCGCACGACTCATCCACCCATCAGCGGTGATATCCGACTCGGCCAGGCTTGCCGATGGAACTGTCGTCATGGCGAGAGTCGTCGTCAATGCAGGGGCTCAGATTGGGCGGAATTGTATTGTGAACACAGCCGCCGTGGTCGAGCACGACTGCCGAATCGGCGATCACGTGCATCTTTCGCCTGGGGCCCTGCTGGGCGGCGGCGTGACGGTGCATTCGTTTGCTCATGTTGGCATTGGTGCGATAGCCCTCCCGGGAGCCGTAATTGGTGAAGGTGCTATCGTCGGAGCTGGAGCTGTCGTTCTTAACTCAGTACCATCCGGCGCTACCGTGGTCGGAGTTCCGGCCAGGACGCTGGCCCGTGCAAGAAGTTAGGCTGGCCAGCACTCAATGAAGCGTATACTCTTGTCCGTTCCGCACATGGGAGGCAAGGAAGAATTCTATGTGCAGCAGGCCTTCGCGACGAATTGGCTCTCCACGGTCGGGCCAAACATCGACGCCTTCGAAGACGCGTTTAGGACGCACATTGGCCTGCCCGCGGTTGCACTGAGCAGCGGGACCGCTGCCATCCACTTGGGCCTGCGCCTGCTCGGAGTCGGTCCCAATGACGAAGTGTTCTGTCCGACTCTGACGTTCGCCGCAAGTTGCAATCCGGTCCGTTACCTGGGGGCCGAGCCGATATTTCTGGATAGCGACTGCGCCACATGGAACCTGGACCCGAACATCCTCGATGGCGCGCTTCGGGAGAGCGCGCGGCGGAACAAGTTGCCCCGCGCTGTGATCGTTGTAGATCTGTATGGCCAATGCGCGGACATGGATCCTATCCTGGCGATCTGCCGAGGCTATGACGTGCCAGTGCTCGAAGACGCCGCCGAAGCACTCGGCGCCATATACCGCGATCGGGCAGCCGGTACGCTCGGCGACATCGGGGTCTACTCTTTCAATGGGAATAAGATCATCACGACCACCGGCGGCGGCATGCTCGTCTCCCGGAACCAAGCCTGGGTGGACAGGGCGCGCTTCTGGTCGCAGCAGGCCCGCGACCCAGGTCTTGCCTACGAACATTCCGAACTCGGCTACAACTACCGCATGAGCAACGTACTTGCCGGCATCGGCCGTGGGCAACACGAAGTGCTCGATCTTCGTGTCCAGCAGCGCCGCGCCATTGCTTTTCGCTACCGCGATGCGTTTGCCGACCTTCCTGGCATCTCGCTGATGCCTCAGGCCTCGTACGGCCTGCACACGAATTGGCTAAGTTGCTTCCTGATCGACGAGGGAGAATTCGGGCGCTCGCGCGACCAACTGATCCGGGCACTCGACGAAGCCAATGTGGAGTCCCGGCCGGTGTGGAAGCCGATGCATCTGCAGCCGCTGTATGCAGGCTGCGAACACTACGGCGGCGACGTGGCCGAAGATTTGTTTCGGCGTGGGATCTGTCTCCCTAGCTCGAGCAGTCTCTCCGTGGCGTCGCAATTGCATGTGGTGAACGCAGTACGAACAGCGGCCGGCAGGAATGAACTGGACGACTTAAGGGAACGAGTCGCGGTGCGATCGGAGCGCCGGTCGCAAGCCGGCGATTGAAGTTCGTGTAGCAGAGATTCAAATGGTGCCTAAAATGCGACAATTCGTTGAACGACTCAGCAGGATTCACCGGCCCGTGGTGTGGGCAGTGCAACTCGCGGTTTTTGCGATCTCGGGCGTAGCGGCCTTTCTCCTGCGATTCGACTTCGGCCTGCCGCACCACTTCGCGCGGCATCTGGCTTACGCGCTTCCGATATGGATCGTCGTCAAGATAGCCGTATTCCGTGTGGCGGGCCTGGACCGGGGCTGGTGGCGGTATGTTTCGGTTACCGATCTGCTGCGGATCGTGGTCGGCAATCTTGTCGGGTCCGCACTAAGTTGCATTGCGATCCTCCTGATCGCACCGGCAGGATTCCCACGCTCGATTTATGCGCTTGATTTGATGATCTGTTTCCTGGGCACGGCTGGGATTCGAATGATCGTGCGCATGATGGCGGAAGCCACCTCCCACAGGGTTGGCGGCGCCCCTGAGAAGAACGCATTGATCTACGGCGCAGGCGAAGCCGGCGTCACTCTGCTCAGAGAGATCCAGCGGAATTCCAAGCTGCTGTATCGCGTGCTGGGATTTCTGGACGATCGGCCGGACAAGAAGGGGCTGCACATCCTTGGAGTGTCCGTGCTCGGTGGCGGTGACCAGGTGGAGGCACTCGTAACGAAGCACAGGATTGACATCATTCTGATCGCGATGCCGTCGGCTACCGGTGCTGAGATGACCCGAATCCTGGAGTACTGTCACGCGTGCAGCGTGGAGTGCAAGACAGTGCCCGGGCTTGGGGATGTGATTGAAGGCCGCGGCTTGGCGGGGCAGATCCGCGATGTGGCCGTCGAAGATCTGCTAGGCCGCAAGCCTGTGCGGCTGGAACAGGATCAAATTCGGGCCAATCTTGAGGGCAAGGTCGTGATGGTCACGGGCGCGGCCGGTTCCATCGGGTCCGAACTCTGCCGGCAGATCGCGCGCTTCCGCCCCGCTGGTATCGTCGGCTTCGAAATCGCCGAGTCTCCCCTGTTCGAAATCGACCGGGAAATGAGCCAGGCATTCCCACAGGTCCCGTTCTATCCCGAAATCGGAAGTATCCAGAATCGCGCTCGAGTCGACGAAGTTCTGTGCCAGTACTCGCCGACAGTCGTCTATCACGCCGCCGCCTACAAGCACGTCCCCCTCATGGAGGCGCATATCTTCGAGGCTGTCGAGAACAACGTTTTCGGCACGCACAATCTCGCTGTGGCTGCCGCCGACAATGGGGTCGAAGACTTCGTGATGATCTCCTCCGATAAAGCTGTGCGGCCCAGTAACGTGATGGGCGCCACCAAGCGAATCGCCGAACTGTTGCTTCTGGCCTTGCAAAACGGCCGGACCAAGTACGTCGCCGTGCGCTTTGGCAACGTGCTCGGTTCCAACGGCAGCGTCATCCCCATCTTCAAGAAGCAAATCGCGGCGGGCGGACCGGTCACCGTGACGCATCCCGACATGCGGCGCTTCTTCATGACCATCCCCGAAGCCTGCCAACTTGTGCTGCAGGCCGCGGTCATCGGAGAAGGCGGACAGATCTGCGTCCTCGACATGGGTGAGCCGGTCAAAATCGTCGATCTTGCCCGGAACCTGATTCTGCTGTCGGGACTGAGACCCGATGAAGACATCAAGATCGATTTCACGGGCATGCGCCCCGGCGAGAAGCTCTATGAAGAGTTGAGCACCATGCTTGAAGACACAGTACCCACCGCCCACGAGAAGATTCGCATTTTTGTGGGCAACGGAATGCCGGAAGGCGACATGCAAACGTGGCTCGGTTCCCTCCGCGAGGTTTGCGAATCCCGCGATGTCGGCCGCCTGGTCCTTGCGTTAAGGGAAACCGTGCTGGATTACAGCCCGAGCACGCACCTGTTGAAGCGTATGATCGAGCCTCGGGAAGGGCGCGCCGCCTCGGCGACCGCGCATTGAGCCACCTTAGGGTGCTGCAACGAAGAAACGTGCCGACCCTCATCCGGGTGCTTTGGGTTGTGCTGATCTGCTGCGTGGTTGTCGGGTCACTGCTGCCCGGCTCCTCGCCAGCGATTGTGGCAATCGGACGCTTGCACATCAGCCTCAAATTGATGCACTACTGCGCATACACGTTGTTAGCTTTGGTAGCGCTGATTGCTGTACCGCGTAGATCGACTGCCGTCCAGGCAGCCCTAGCCATGATATTGCTGGGTGTGGGCTTGGAGTTTGGTCAAAAGCTGGTGTCGGGCCGATCGTGCGAAATTCGCGACATGCTCATCAACGGATGCGGGGTGCTTACCGGCATCGCAATCGGGATGTTCTGCCGCCGTATTGTCTCCGTAATCACCGGGAGTGGGCTCTCATGATGGGCGCCAAGAACGCGCGTTTCTGCCTGATTAGAAGGAAGATGGCGGCGAACGGTTCACACTTGCGATGCGAGTTCTTCCTAATACGTGGGCCCGATGGCGACAAATGAACCGGGGCCGCGCACGGTCGTCTCGGCGGTCGTACTACGTATCGTCGCGTGGGTGTGGATTGCACTTCTGACTGCAGGGTCCCTGCAGCCGGCCAGGCCGGGAGTCGTCAAGGTCCTCCATCGGGAAATTCATTGGGTGGCTTTCGCGGGCGCGGCGCTGCTGCTGTTCGCCCTGTCCAAGACCCGCCTCCGGGAGATTCTGGGAGGTTGCGCCATTTTGCTGCTCGGAGTGTCGCTGGAAGTCGCGCAGCATCTGATCTATCGGGGCAGGCTGGAATGGCTCGACATCGGCGACGACGGTGTCGCCATTCTGGCGGCGCTGGTACTGTACCGTCTGGCGGGCGCGTGGAAGCCGCGGCCCGATGCGGGTGCGTAGCGGGGATGGAGAGGTGCCGGCGCGCCAGTTGAGCCTGGGCGGAGCGGGGTAGACGGTCACACGAATTCGGGTTCTATAATCGTCGTATAATCAGCGGTTTTCAGCCGGAAGGGAACTGCCAGCGGGGGATGCGCGGCGTATCCTTGGGGCATGGTAACAGGATATTTCGAATAAAATAGCCCGGGCCTGAAAATGCCAAAACCGGATGGCGGGCCCGGCCAGACCGGCATACGCAGCGACGGCGCGGTGATGAATGGCCAGATGTCCACGAAGGACGCATTCTGTGGGGAGACAGGGCTGCTCTTGCAGCAGCAGCTTCGTCAGTGGGGACCTCGCGTCGCCCAATTCGGGACCCTGTCCTTCGCTTCCACCTGCGGCTCGATGAGCCGCGCTGATGGCGGCCTGGTGGCATTCGGTCATCCATCTGGCAAGCGTCGAACTGGCCCACGAGGATGAACCCGCGACAGCCTGGCGAAGGCATCTACAGGGACGGCACATACCTGGAGATGTCAGGCGGCACATGGCATCTGGAGCAAGCACCGTTCAAGGCAAAGGAGATCCTCCGATTCCTGGCACGGCACGGTGAGATTCAACCCAATTCCGTTTGCGAGATTGGGTGTGGCGCCGGAGGGATCTTAGCGGAACTGCAGAAGCTCCTTCCGGACCACGTTGCTTTCACGGGCTACGAGATCAGTCCTCAGGCGCACGCCCTCAGCGCCAGATTCTCGAATGACAAGTGTCAGTACATACTAGGGGATGTCTTCGCCGATTCTTCCGTGTACGACTTAGTCTTAGTACTGGACGTCGTGGAACACGTAGAGGACTGCTTTTCATTTTTGCAAGGGACGAAACAGAAGGGCCACTGGAAGATCTATCGCATTCCCTTGGACACGCACGCCGGTGTCGTCTTACGAGGAGTCAATAGCTGGGATCGCCTCGGCCACATCCACTTGTTCACGATTGAGACAGCACTTAAGTCTCTTGAGTATACAGGGCATCGCGTCGTCGACTGGATACTCACAGACAACGATTTCGCCACGCCGAGGGCGCTGAGCAGTCGCATAGCGGATTTCGTACGGATTCCACTGGCGATGTTCAGTGTGAAACTCGCTGCCCGATTAGTTGGCGGGTACTCACTGCTGATCCTCGCTGAGTAGCGCGGTTCGCAGCAGATCCATCCTGAATGTAGATGGCAAGAGATTCGGCCCGGCGAAGCATTTGGGTGATGTCGCTAAGCGCTGGCTGGATTCCCTTCCGGCGAGTTAGAGGTTCGAACATCAGCTACATCCGCCCGGAGGCGACGTTGGATGTGCCGGCAGAATCCCACGCAGCAGTGTGTCGTGATACCCTTCCCGGTAGAGGCCGCTCAGGACGCCCGAAACAACCCGATGCCCTCGCTCGAATCCCAGATCGCCAAGTTAAAGAATCGTCGCCGGTCCATGATGGAATTCAACCCATGGAAGCCCAGTCCCTTCTATTACCTGTATGTACCGGTGGGTACCCTATTGGTCTACTTCCTTACAGGACCGCCGTGGTGGGGTTTGGGCAAGCTGGTCACGGCAGCAGTCTGTTTCGTGCTTCTCGGTTATCTTCCCGCCATCTACAACCGCCTTCGTTTCTGGCTGTTCTTCCGCTGGCCGAACAAACGCCTACACCGAAGAATCGCGGTGCTGGAGGCTAAACAGGATCGCCGGAGCGCTTCCGGTGACCGGGACACATGACGCGTCCAAACCAGGACGCGCCACCTGCTAGCGTAGTTTGTGGTGTTGAGAATAAGCGCTCCAATCCGTTGATACCCATTTCACGTGGTCTAGGCTGAATGGCATCCGTTTCGGACCTTGAATTCGAGACTCTGCTGCGTTGCTCGCGCGTCCAGCTTGTGCCGGACGAGGCGTCATCCATAGCCAGCGCGTTTGAAAACGACTTTAACTTCTCGCGCTTCCTCCGTCTGACGGAGGCGCACGGCGTCACCCCCCTTGTGCATCGGAGCTTGAGATCCACTTGCTGGGACAGGCTGCCCGCCGATGTGCGAGCGGTGCTGGAAAAGTACGCGAACGCGAACACCGGTAGAGGCTTGTTCCTGACGGCTGAGCTGACGCGCCTATTGAAGCTGCTCGACGGCGCCGGTATCAAAGCGGTTCCGTTCAAAGGGCCGGCGCTCGCCATGGCCGCCTACGGCGACATCGGCTTGCGGGAGTTCTCGGACCTGGATCTGTTGGTTCGTATCGACGACCTCGAAGTCGTGCAGCGCCTTTTGGTAAGCCAAGGCTACAAACCGAGGGAGAACATTGCCAGCGCTCAGCGCTCCCGGTTCCTGCGCCAAGACTGCGAGCAGGGATTCAAGAAAACCGCCGCCGGCGTCCTGGTCGAGGTCCACTGGCGGCTGGCACAGCGCTGCTTTGGTTTTCCGTTGGATCTCGGAACACGCTGGAACAACCTTGTGGAATCGGAACTCATCGGCTGCCGGACCTGGTCGTTCTCCACGGAGGACCAGTTGTTGTTCTTGTGCGTGCATGGAGCAAAGCACCTATGGTCGAGCCTGAAATGGATCTGCGATGTCGCCGAGTGGATTCGTGCTTCGCCCGGCCTAGACTGGCAATCGGCTTATCGTGAAGCCGCCGCAGTTGGCAGTGAGCGGACGCTGCTTCTGGGGCTCGGGCTGGCGCAACTCGTGCTCGGTGCACAATTGCCTGCCACGGTCCGGCAGCGAATCGAGCGTTGCTCTGCGCTCCAACCCGTGATGAACGGCGTCGTCCGGCGGCTGCGAACGCTCGAGTCTCCTGGGACCTTCGAAGTTGCGCGCTTTCATCTCGCACGAAAGAGCGGGCTGGGCCCGAAGCTGCGGCAGGCGGCCCTCCTGGCGGCCAGTCCCACGGCCACGGACTGGGCCTCCAAGTCTACGCCATTTCCTTTGCTCGTGCTCCGCCGCCCCTTCCGGCTGCTGTGGAAGTACCGCTGACAGCGGTATGGTATATCTGTTGACGCTTCTCCCGCAATGATGATGCTCGCTCGCAAGCTGCACACCTGTTCCCATTTAAGCGGCGACGATCTGCGTTTAGTCGGCACCTGTTTTGCTGCGGCCTGGCTGGTCAGGGTTGGGCTCTGGATCCTGCCGGTGCGCGTAATGCTCCGCACCGCCAATCGCGCGCCATGGCGCGGCTTGCGCGATAAGGTTCCCGCGCCGCGCATCGCCTGGGCTATCCGTCTGGCGTGTCGCTACGTACCCAGGGCAACCTGCCTGGTACGGGCTTTGGCCGGTCAGGCAGTGATGGCCTGGCATGGCCACGCCTGCGTCGTTACGGTCGGAGTTGCGCTTCGAAAAGGTAGGTTTGGAGCTCACGCCTGGCTGGAGAGTGAAGGCCAGGTGTTATTGGGCGACTCTCAGGAACGGGAGCAGTACGCGCCCATCGTGGCGTTGGGTGGGAGGCGCGCCTAAACATGCCGGCTGAATTATCGCCTTCGTCGCGAGTGGAGTTCCCTGACGACGTGCTTTGCCAAGAGCTGCAGGGTGAAGCCGTTCTCTTGAACCTTAAGACTGGAGTCTATCTTGGCCTCGACGCTGTCGGCAACAGAGTCTGGCAATTGCTTCACGAACATCGGGTTTTGGGAAAAGTCGTCGCAGCCATGCTGGACGAGTACGATGTGACCGAGGATCGTTGTTTGCAGGATCTTATTGCCTTGGTATCGCAGATGGAAGAGCACGGGCTGGTTCGGATCGCCTGATTGGGATTGTGAGCGGTATCGTCGGCATTTTCAATCCGAACGGTGAGCCGGTCGATTCCGGTCTGCTGCGCGAGCTGACGGCTTTCATGGCCAAGCGCGGGCCCGATGCGCAGCGGACCTGGTCCGACGCCGGTCTCGGATTCGGCCACGCCATGCTGCGGACCACATGGGAGGCCGAACGCGAGGTCCAGCCGTGCACCCTCGATGGCGAGGTCTGGATCATCGCCGATGCGCGGATCGATGGCCGCGAAGATCTGACCAGCGAGTTGCAGGCCGCGGGCTGCCCTTGCGACTTGCAGTCCACCGAACCCGAGCTCATTCTGCACGCCTACCAAACCTGGGGCGAAGACTGCGTTTTGAACCTGATCGGCGACTTCGCCTTCGCCATCTGGAACCGGCGCACCCGGCGCCTGTTCTGTGCCCGCGACCATTTCGGCGTCAAGCCCTTCTACTATGCCGAGGCCGCTGGCGCCCTCATCTTCGGCAACACGCTCCACTGCCTGCTCCGCCACCCTTCCATATCGAGCGACCTGAACGATTTTGCCATCGCCGATTTCCTGTACTACGGTTTGAATCAGGACCTCACCACCACCAGCTTCGCCGCCATTCGCCGCCTGCCGCCCGCCCATACGCTGGTGTGTTCCGAGGCTGGCCTGCGCATCGCTCGTTACTGGACTCTGCCCGTGGATGGGCCCATCCACTACCGCGATGAGTCCGAATACGTCGAGCATTTCCGCGATTTGTTGCGCACCGTGGTGGCCGATCGCCTGCGCACCGATCGGGTCGCGGTCTACATGAGCGGTGGTCTGGATTCGCCTGGCTTGGCCGCCACCGCGCGGGATTTGCTCAAGGAGCGTGGCGGGCCGTGGGAACTGCGGGCGTACACCGAGGTGTATGATCGCCTGATCCCCGATGAAGAACGCCATTACGCCGGTTTGGTGGCCCGCGCGATCGAGATCCCCATCGATTTCGCCGTGGCCGACGATTACGAGCCCTTTACGCGTTGGGACCAGCCGGAGCTCAATGTTGGGGAGCCCTACCCAGATCCGTCGAGAGCGGTCCACGTCGACCAGTTGTCGCGCGCTGCCTCCCGCTCTCGCGTCTTGTTGTTTGGCGAAGGTCCCGATAACGCCTTGCGCCACGATTGGCCGCTACATGCCGTGAGCCTGTTGCGCCAACGCCGGTACGGTGTCCTGATCGCCGATGTCGCGCGTTACGTCCTCTTGTATCGCCGTGTGCCTGGGGTGTCCAGCCTTCCAGCCCGGCTCCGGCGCCGGCGGATGCGGTCGTCCGAAGACTCGTCTCTGTACGCTCTGCGCAGCATGAATCCGCAGCTTGCGGCTCATGCCAAGGATGCGGGCGAGTGGCAATCCCGCATGGGCCCGCTGCCCGTGCATCCCGTTCGCCCCGCCGGCTATCGGTCCATGTGGTATCCGGGCTGGCAGCGCATGTTCGAAGCCAGCGACCCTGGCGCCAGAATTCAGCCGCTGGAGTGGCGCCATCCCTACATGGACGTCCGCATGATCCGCTATTTGCTGACGGTTCCACCGGTCACCGGCGCCTGCCACAAGCGGCTGCTGCGGCGTGCATTCCAGGGTATGCTGCCCGGCGAGGTACTGCGCCGGCCGAAGTCGCCCGTGGAAGCCGATCCGGTGCTGGCATGGTGCCGGTCGGGCCACGTTTTGGAGTTTTTGCCCGATCCGGAGTTGGACCGGTACGTCGAGACCGGAAATCGCGTGCGGCTGGAGGGTACTACCCCGGCCGAACTGGATTTTAGCGTTCGGGTGATCAGTCTCAACTTGTTCTTGAAATTCCGACGTGCAAACAGTCATACTACTAATTAGGAGAAACTCGATGGAAAAGACAGACGCAGTTAGGAGGGAGAAACTGCAACCGTACGCTCCGCCCCGCATGCGTGTCTACGGCGATGTTCGTGATATCACGCTAACTATGTCGGGCGGCACCACGAGGGATAGCAGCCCCAACCCCCCGAACAGGATCAGCGCTTAAGCCGTTCGATTCCCCGGAGCGGCCATTCCTAGGTGCAAGAAACTTCTTGGCCGCTGAGCCAACCTGCATCCCGCTGCCCGAAGGTTGCATCTCTGTTCTCTCTCCTTTACGGCTGTCGGATTCGTTCCAACCGTTCCATACCCGGCCTGACGAGCGCCACGGCCGGTCCCGTCGATGTGGAAGTTGTCTTCGACGCGGCCCGCCCGCCTGCTTCCGAGGACTCGACCCCGATCTACGAAAGCTCCGTGCTCGCCGTACGGCGCACGCCGGCCAGCTATCACTGGACCTATCGGGATAGAACGGAGTTCCTGATCGGCGCCCGGGGTGACCGTGTGGTTTCCTTTACTCCGAATGGCGCCGTGATCGAGGACTCGTGCCTCTACCTGGTTGGACCCGTCTTTGGTTTCGTACTGCGCCTCCGTGGCGTAGTCTGCCTCCACGCCAGCCTCGTGGTGATCGCCGGCCGCGCCGTGGCTTTCTGCGGTACGGCCGGCGCCGGTAAATCCAGCATTGTCGCCGCCTTCTCGCAATTGGGATATCCAATTCTGGCCGAGGATGTGGCCGCCCTCGACGACCGGGGCGACACCTTGGCCGTGCAGCCCGGCTATCCGCGGGTCAACCTGTGGCCGGACTCGGTCGCGGCTCTCTGCGGGTCGGCCGATGGCCTTCCTAAAATCACCCCGCAATGGGAGAAGCGCTACCTGCCCCTGGTTCCAGCCACTTCGTTCCACTCCACGCCCGCACCCCTTGCGGCTGTCTACATCCTCGGAGACCGCATCCCGGAAGTCCAGCCTGCGATCCGCGCGTTGCAGCCCAATGACGCCTTCATCGCGCTTGTGGCCAACAGCTACACGTATTACCTGCTGGATGCATCCATGCGCGCCCGCGAGTTTGAGGTTCTCGGCCGCGTGGTCCGCACCGTCCCCGTTCGTGCCGTCTCGCCTCCCTCAGACATTGCCCACATGCCCGATCTGTGCGATGCTCTGTTGGACGATTTCGCGAACCTGTGACTCACACGCTCGCGACTTAGCGTCGCACCATTCCGGCACAGCTACATGTTGTCAGAGGAATACGCGAACGGCGGAGCCGCTGACCTCAGCCGGGTTCTCCGCTTTAGGCCCTCGCTGCCTAGCCGGGGGGGCATCATCTGTTAAGAGCGCACCGGCGGGCCAAGGGCCGAGTGTTGCCCCACGAAAAAAACAAAAGCCGCAGTCTGAACTGCGGCTTTCATAAGGGCGAGCGATCTTTAATCATTCCTAACGGCTCAACTTGCGGCGTCTTGCGGCAACCATGCCAAGTAGACTGACGCCAATCAACAGGAAAGTCGCTGGCTCGGGCGTAGTGCCTCCGTCGGACACGTCGTCAATGGCGAAGGCATCATATGGATTGGAACTCGGTCCAATCACGAGGGACCCGATCTCATCCGAGCTATCGATAAATCCGACCCAAATCCCGGGCAAGGGGGTTGTCCCGGGCGTGGGAAAGTCACCGCCGGAATACCCAGGGGGCAACACGTCGCCTTCCAACACCGTAATCGTGCCGAGCACCGAACCGCTCGCGCCAGTTCCGCTGTAAGCGGTAATCGTATAGTTGCCTTCCGGATCCGTGTCGGAAAGAAACGCCTGCACATCGGACTGAGGGTCGGTGAAGGAGACGATAATGTCCGCGACAGACGGATAATCGGTGCCGTTCACGCTTGCCGTCAGGACGCCCGATCCGGATGAAGCGCCGTACCCATAACACCATGCGTCCCCGCTGCAAGCGAGGTCGGCGCTGCTCTCGCCGTAATTGTCAATCATCGGCGCGCCGCCGCCGGCCTGCGAAAACGTCATCCCCGAATACTGGGTAGTAATGGAAGTGAACTCGGTAAAGCCCTCGAAGTTGGCGACGGTGCCACCGGACAGTACCGGAGTATCGGACTGAAACCCGACCGGGGTCGCCATCAACGGCAAAGCCAAGGCGCCTAAAATCGCAACGCCGATCAGCATCCTTCGCATTCGTGTCACCTCCAGGCTACGAAACCACACCTTATTTAGGGCCGTTTTGTATTTTAGGGCCTTTCCCATGGGAGTGTCAAGCGAAGGTCCTGCCCCGCAGCAAGATACGCCCTGCGCGAGGGCCCGAAAAGGCCCAGTTTTGCTTCGGTGGGTACTAGGAGTTTATCGAACGAACCTCTTGCCTGGCCCCATTTCGCTCCCTACAGCTTCATGGCGACACGAAAAATCAATAGCTTAGGCAGGGCGACTACGCGCTTTGACGGCGCGCCAGACCGTTTTTCGACAAACCTCTAGAACAGATAGGCCATATAGGAAAGATGGGCCTTGTCCGTCCGCTCCGGCGGATCGGCAGTCCAAGGCGAAACGAATGGACCGACTCGTCGCCGGCAATCCAAGAATCGCATCGCCCCCCCCAGACACCTCGAAGAAGCCATGCGAACGAGCTTCGTTCCTCCACTCGCAGGTCTTCCTGTCAACGTCGGCTGGAAACTCCCCAAATCGGCGGTCGAAAACTCCACCGGGTCCCACGAGGTAGTGGTTGACTGTTTCGGCCGGCAGGATCGAGATGAATTCTGGCCGGTTCAGCGGAGGGCAGCGAGAATGGAGAGCAGCGCCACGGAATAGCTGATAGCTTCCGCTGGTTGCAAGACACCGGCAGATGTCGGGAAGACAGATTGCGCCCGATGACACGTTCGGCCATGACTACGGCTGCATGTCTGTCACAGCCGTGTCACCAGACGGTGTTGCCGAGGTGCTGGTGCCGATTGCCCATGTGGACCTCGCGATTGCCACGCTTGGAGTTCCGTTGGCACCCCGGGCGCGCGGCTGTGTCCCCCTATTTGAACGCCACCGCCAGTCCGATGCAACTTTGGTTCGGATCGGTGCTCGATATCATGTTGTAAGTGAAACTGACAGCGCTTGTGGATGTGGTGTAGTAATGCACCCACCCGCCGTTCTGGTCGATCGGCTCCGGTCCGTCATGCGACATACCAGAATAGTAGCCGGAGTCGAAGAGTTGATTCGCTCCGGTAACTCCCGTGGCGGTGTTGTAATCCCACTGTTCCTCGCTCAGAACCAGCTCATTTGCCCCGGATGGC
>Ga0074045_10000570_pt1 | contig 35952 bp, 28 predicted proteins | sample BogForMeECP23OM2_FD_94442 | JGI IMG/M metagenome (GOLD analysis project Ga0074045, IMG submission 94442) | Bog forest soil microbial communities from Calvert Island, British Columbia, Canada - Bog Forest MetaG ECP23OM2 | ecosystem: Environmental > Terrestrial > Soil > Wetlands ...
GACCCGAGGTCTCGTCGGCCGTGACGAAAGAGGCCTCCGCATCAGAACGCCAACGGTCTCCTGCGGCGGCACTGACATCGTCTTCCGGCGTCGATAGCACGCCGAGGCTCTCGTCGGTCTTGTCCGCGTCAACGAGGACGCCGGCGATAAGCGACATCTCGGCCAGCCGGATCATTTCGCCGACGGCATGGATCCGGGCTGCTGTCGACTCCCCCGCAGTCACCACCGCGACGGCGCTGCGCGCCCATCCCGCGAGGTGCGCCCCGCCGACTGAGGGGTCAAGCGCCGCCAGGGTAAGTAGCAGGTCAGCCGACGCACCGGCAGCGACTACCGGTTCAGCGGCCCGGATCCGGCCCGTGTTGGGCTGGAGCGGGCCCACTGGGAGCACATCGTCACGGTCGGGAACTATCACGGTTAGGTCTGTGCCCTGCGTGCTCACCGTCCGCACGCCGGGGTCACCGGCCCCGAGCAGCCGGGCAGCCGGAGCGCCGTCGCAGAGGTCGGCCACGACGACCCGCAACCCGCGCTGAGCGCACGATACGGCCAGTGATACCAGGCAGGCGGCCGGAACGTGCACGTCGTCGACTGGGACGACGGCCAGGTTCGCGGGGGCACTAGAGCTCGACGGCACCGCAGTGTCCAGGTAGGCGGCGACCCGCTTGATGTTCGTGCTCTGGGTCGCCGCTGGTCCTCCTCGGCCCCGCCCCCGGCGGCCGCGCTGCACGGTACCGACGCTGAGCTTGACCGGGGCGCCCAGGGCACGCGCGACGTCATCACGCTGCCGTAGCCGGTCCGAGATGAGCGCGCCAATTATGACGATGGCCATGCCAAACACCATGCCGGCGATGAGCCCGATGAACGTGTATTCAATGAGACGCTTCAGCCGCGAGTGCGGCGGGAGCGGGCCGGCCGGATCGAGCACCGCGCTGTCATGCAGGATGCCGTAGCTGCTGATCTGGGTGCTGGCCTCGTTCTGGGTGTTGGCTTCCTGAATCAAGGTCAGCGAGCCGGTCGCCTGGCCTTCCTGGGTCTGCAGATTCTTGAGCTCGGCTTGCTGCGTGGCTGACGTAGGCTCCGCTGATACTTGCTTGATCTGCGCGTCGATCGAGTTGAAGCGCTGCTGGGCCTGGCTGATCTGCTGTTGGAGCGATCGCGCCTCGAGGTCCTGCGCGGTTTTAACCATGTTCGTCCGGAACTGGAGGAACTCCGTGGCCAGGGCGTTGGCCCGGCTCACGGCCTCGCTGATCGATGGCGCGTTTACCGTGATGACGAGCAGCCGGTCGGTGGGGGCGGTGACCGTGTACGTCGCCTGGAAGCTGTCAATGCTCTCCGGTAGCCCCAGCTTGGCCAGGGCGAGTCCCGCCACGGCACGGCTCTCCGCAATGGCCTGCTCGTTAAGTATGGGCGCGCCGGAGGCCTCGCCGGGTGCGGCCTGCGGGGTGAGCAGGAGCGACGTCGACGCCTGATAGACAGGGTGAGCCTTCGCCGCGAGACCGAGTCCGAGCACCATCCCCAGCACGGCGAAGGTGCACCAGAACCGTATCCTGCGTCGCAGCGTCGCCTTGAGGAATGCGAGGTTAGTGACCCCGGTGCCCTGGTCGGCGGCGCGATCGTCGACATATGTGTACTCGTCTGTGCCCAGGAGCTCAAACAGGTGGTCACCGTCGTACATTACGAGCATCCCCTACGATCTTGTATTCGTTGTCTCGTCACCGTAGCGTCCCGGCCAGGCGTGTCGGCATATGTGTCTGGGTCGGCCGCCCCAGCTGCGGGAGACGGCCGGTGGTGGGGTCGGCCGGATCCGGATCCGCGACGAGGATCCCGGCCACGCGGCGGTCATCGGCGGCTGCGCTGGCCGCGATGCGGGCCAGCTGCTCGGCGGTTGCCGCGCCCGCCGAAACCCCGAGAACCATGGCATCCGTGCGCATCAGGTCAGCGAGCTGCGGGGTTCCGCCGTCCACGACGGCGACGACGATGGTCAGCACCGCGTCCGGCGGCTGATCCAGGTTGTCGCTCTCGGTGGAGGTGACCTGCAATTGGCCCGATCGTCTCGTGGCGGGCGAGGCCGCGGCCCGCAGCGCCGCCGCCGGTTTGGTGTCGGGCTGGGAACCGATGACCAGCGCCGTCCGGATGCCCAAGGAGGCCGTGAAGGCCGCGAGCTGCGGGCCGAGGGCCAGCGCCCGCTGGTCGAAGGAAAACGAGAGGACGGTGAGGGAGGAACCGGCACCGCTATCCGCCGACGTAATCTCGGCCAGCCCCAGTTCGTTGAGGGCGCTGCGCAAGCGGAACGCATCGGCGGCGCTGGGTTCGTAGTCGTCGAGGAGCCTGCTCCAGCGGGCGGTATCGGTTGGGTGGCGGACGGAGATGGAGGCCAGGACGGGTACGCCGATGGCGTCTGCTATCAGGTCGCGCTCCCGTAGTCGCCGGTCGTTGCGGCCGATGGCCAGCGCCACGATGGCTCCGATCAGCGCCCCCAGCAGGGCACCGAGAAATGCGGTGGCGAGCAGGCGAACGAGCAGGCGCGTCGCAGTGGCGTTCGTCGCATCCTGCGCGACTTGCGCCGGCACGCTACCGCTCGCCGCGTTCGCCGAGCTGACGTAGGCGACATAGCTCTCTGCGAGCGCGTTCGCCATCTTCTCTGCCTGGGTGACCGTTCCGGCCTGGGCGGTGATCGAAATGAGGTTCGTCGTCAGGCTAGTGACCTGAATGCGGCTACGCAGGGCCGACATAGACATGGCCGGCTCGATGCCGCGCAGCGCCCCCGCCAAGACGAGATTGCTATCCGCGATCAGGACCTGTGCCCCCGTGTTAGCGGTGGAGGCGGGCAGCACGACGAGCGCGGTGGCCGCGTGCATCGGCAGGTTGAGCTCCGTGTACGCAGCACCTGCAATGGAGCCCAACGCGGCGGCGATCACGACGGTGATCAGCCGCCGCCGCAGGATCTGCAGGGATCTCCTCAGGTCCAGCGGCTCCTTGCTCATCTGGCCTCCATATGATTCCCCGGTACCTCCGTTACCAACGGAATGGCTGCATACCGTGAAATGGCGGGCGCGTAGAGGAAACGTTCTGTCGTCGTACCGACATCAAGGAATTCTAGCCGCGTAATGAGCGGCTCATCGGGCGCGGAACGTCCCTGGCCGAGGAGCGTGACAGCCGGAACGCGACGCCCCAGGCCGCTGGAGTACCACCCGAGGATGGGGTCGGTCTCAGCTCGGTGCAGGCTCCAGCGCAGGAGCTGAGGCAATTCCAGCCGTGCGCTGCCGCTTGCGGACGCGCGAGACCACCGCAGGACCGCGCATTCACCATACATCTCCGCCTCAACATCCGGACCGAGGTGGAAGGCGAGACGGATGTCATGACGGCCGCCGCGGATCTCGTCGACGATGTCGACACTGCGGGAGGCCCGGTCCAGCCGAACCGTGCGGCGGTGCCGGGCTGGCGGGTGAAGCGCCAGGTAGCCGTCGTGCTCTGCGGTCCATTCGACGGCGTCGCCGATGTCCTGGACATCAATTTCCCTGGCGTTGGCGTGCCGCAGCCACAGGAAGGGACCGCCTTCGCTGGACTGGTTTTGACCATCGAGCTCGATGGTGTTGTGGGCGATCGTGGAACGGAAGTATGAGCGCCATTCGGGCTCGCCGTGGTAGCAGTAGGTGCCCGGATCCGCGAGGACATCGACGCCGCCGTACCGGACCTCGACCGACAGCGCGTCAGCATGGGCATGGGCGGCGATGCTGAGATACCCGTGCGGGCCCCCGTCGCAGCGGCACCAGATCTCTGGCTCCCGGTCACCTGTCGTACGCAGCAAGGTCGTCCCGGCATCCGTGAATTGCCACGGCCGCGTCACGGGCCTGAAGGTGACTTCACGGGCTGCCCCCGGCATGGCGCTGATGATCGTGCTGCCCGCGTCCGGCGATATGTGTGGCCACCAGTCGAGCCGACCGAACAGCGCGGCCCCTAGCGCCAGCAGCGACGGCCATCGGTTGGGCGTGGGAGCATCGAGCAGCAGCGCTCGTCCTTCGTCACCGTCGCCCTGCCGGGGCGGGCGCAATCGCTCGTCGAGCAGTGCCGCGCCACTGTCGACCATCGCACCTAGCCGCTGCCAGGCGACCATGCTCAGCGGGTGGCCGGCGGCTTCGGCCTCGATCGCGGCCAGCAAGCCGAGTTCCGCGACGAAGCACTGGTAGTCCGTGGCGAGTTCGCGGCCGATACCTGACGGGAAGGTGTTGCGGACCAGCTCGCGCTCGAGAAGCCGGGCGGACGCCAGGCGCCAGCGGTCGCTTTCAGCGAACCACGGGAAGGCGCAGCTGGCCACCAGTTGCCCGGCCGCCTCCGCGATGACGTGGTTGTTGGCCGACGAGCCCCTGCTCCTGAAGGCCGAGAGGTACTGCTGATGCCAGCGGATCTGGCGAATCATGAGCTCGTCGTTCTCGAAATGATCGGTGACTTCGGGCCATTCGTTCAGCAGGCGCCTGATCCAGGCCAAGCTGATCAGGCGGACGCCGATCTCGATGCCGCTCGTCCAGTGCACACCGGACAGGAACGGGTTCTCCCTGGACCAGGAGCGCAGCTGGTCTGCCAGCCGCTGCGCATATGCCTCGTCGCGGCTGAGGAACCACGCCGTGGCCAGCAGCGTCAGGTGCTGCAGGCGAGAGATCTCCCAGATCTGCTTGACGTTCCCGGTCTGTACCTCTGAGCGGTGGTTGATCCGGAACGCATAGCGGTCCGCGGGGGCCCGGCGCCGGGTCACGGGGTCGCGGAACCAGTCAGGTTCCACCATGTCGGTCCTGACGACGCCCAGCACTTCCCACTCGCCCTGCAGGAGCTGATCCGCGGCCGCCAGCACGGCTGCATTGGCCTCAGCCGGCACCAGCTTGTCGATCTGGGGCGGCAGGACGGCGGTGAACCGGCGCTCGCCCGTAGGTGCCGCTACGCCTGCGGCAAGCTGCCCGCGACGCACCTGCCGGCTCGACCATGCTGCTTGGAGCGCATGGTCGCGGGCGCGCCAGGTGACCTCGGCCGGCGACATCCGGGCAACCCTGCGTACGTACCAGCCGAGCCGCGCGCTCACATCCGCTCCGGTTCCCCGCTCGACAGGCTCTTACCCACGGCGAGGGTCGCCCGGGTCGTGGCGACCAGGGAGTCGAGCGAAATGGGCATCGGAGCGCCGGTCCGTACGGCCTTGACGAAATGTGCAATCTGCTGTTGCTGGCCCTTGTCCTGGCTACCGCGTGACCGCGTGGTGTTCCTGCGCCGTCCGGCCCAGACCGTGGCCTGCTTGAAGTTGTCGAGCCGGGCGCTTCGGCCGCCGGCCGCGGCGTCCAGTGTCTCCTTCGGATAGCGGGCATTTCCGCCTGTGACGTAGGTGATGGTTCCGGTGGAGCCGTCCTGGAACCGGACTGTGGCCTGCAGGTCGTCGTGCTCCGGGCCGGGCGCGGCGTAGACCTCGTGCGGGAGACTGCCAGCCCACCAGCTGAGCGTGTCGATGAAGTGGCCGCCCTCACCGGCAAAACGCGAGCCCTCGAGTTCCTCGTTGCGATACCAGCTGTCGTCATCGAGTCGACCGGCGTTCACCAGGTAACGGGCCACCGAACTAGTGCCCGGCTGGCCGAAGAGCGACTTGAGCTGCGTGAGCATGGGCGCGAAACGACGGTTGAAGCCCACCATGAGCCGGTCGTTGCCGGTGCTGGCAACCACGTCGATGATCCGCTGCAGCTCGTCGTCGGTCAGCGCCAGCGGCTTTTCAACGAAGACCGCCTTCCCCGTCTCCAGCGCCCGGCAGACCAGGTCGGCGTGCGTATGATGGCGCGTCACGATGAAGATCGCGTCCAGCGACTTATCGTCGAGCACGGCCTCCGCAGAGGTCGAGGCCGTCGTGAAGCCGAAGCGGCGCTGCGCGTTGACCGCGGATAGCGACCGCGTGGTGGCCACGTGGACCAGGCGGACGGTATCAAGCCGGGCCAGGTGCGGAAGCAGCATCGATGAGGCGTAGTTCCCCGCACCGATGAACCCGATCGCCATCTGCTGCTCAGCCGTACCGCGCGGGGTGGCGCGGCCCGCCGAGACCAGGCGGCTCGCCACCGGCGGCTGGCTGTCTCGTGGCTCGGCGGGATATTCGAGCAGGACCCCGACGGCGGCCAGTGAGCCAGCAGCCAGGTCGCTGTAGACGGAGGTCGCGCGATCCAGCGGAAAGATGCCGGACACGAGCGACTCCACTTCGATGTCCGTGCGGGCGATGAGGTCGAGGAAGCACTCAAGGTTGCGCCGCTCGGTCCAGCGTACGTAGCCCGCCGGATAATCGATGCCGTCAAGCTCGTAACGGTCGTCGTACCTGCCCGGTCCGTAGGAGCGTGAGAAACGGACGTCTAGTTCCTTGTCGTAGTAAGCGTTCCAGGGCAGATCCAGGCGGGTCTTGCCGATGTCCACCACACGGGCGCGGTCCCGGGCCAGCCTGGCCGCGACCTCCACTGGCCCGTTGGATGATCCTCCTGCGGCCAGGAGTATGTGGTCGGCTCCGCGCCCGTCGGTGACCTCGGCGAGCGCCTGCTCAACGGCCTCCACACCCTCCGGGGTCGGAGCTGCGCATACCAGCGCGCCAGCCTTCTCTGCCAGCCTGCAGCGGTCCTCGATCGTGTCCAGCCCGACCACCCGGACCCCGGCGGCGATGAGCAGGCGGACCACAAGCTGACCGACGAGCCCAAGACCGATGACGCACGCGGTCTCGCCCAGCTGGACCTCTGCGCGCCGCACGCCCTGCATGGCGATCGCCCCGACGGTGGCGAAGGCGGCGTGCTCGGGTGAGACCCCCCCGGGAACGGGGACGCACAAGTTGATAGGGATCCAGTTGTACTCGGCATGCAAGGCGTACTCATTGCCCGCCGCGGCAACGAGCTGGCCGACCCGGAACTCCTCGGCACCCCGGCCCACCTCGGTCACCACACCGCACAGCGAATAACCTAGCGGCGTATAGGAGTCGAGCCGATTCATGACCTTCTTGTAGGTCGTGACCGCGCCCTGCTGCGCAACCGAGTCGAGAACCTTGCGCACCTGATCCGGGCGCGCCCGCGCCTTGCCGACCATGGACATCTTGGCCTCGGTCAGCTTCATCATCTCCGTACCGGTGGAGATAAGCGAGAAGAGCGACCGCACCAGGACGCCGCCCGGACGGCATACGGGGGCCGGAACGTCGAGGACGGTCAGTTCCCCGGACTTGTAGTTCTGCGCTATCTGCTTCATCGCGTCCTTAGCCTCCGGTTCGTTCGAGAGCCTTGCTGCCGCCGAGAAGCCGCCGGTAGACATCGAGATATGCGCGCACCTGGTGGCTCCAGGCCAGCTCCTGCTCGACACGGGCCCGCCCGAGCTTCCCCAGCAGAGAGCGCCTGGGCTCGTCGTCCATGAGCGTGACGATCGCCGCGGCGTAGTCGCCCACGTCGTTGGGCTTGGCGTACACCGCGGCATCTCCGGCCGAAACGCGGGTCTCATGCAGGTCGAACGCGACGACGGGAAGCTCGAAGGCCATGTATTCCATCGTCTTGTTCATGGTGGACACGTCGTTGAGCGGGTTCTTGGGATCCGGCGACAGGCCCAGGTCCGCGGTGGACATGATCCGGGCGACGAGTTCGTCAGGCACCCGGCCGGTGAACTCCACATGTCCCGCAAGCCCCAGCTGGTCCCGCAGTGCGACCAGGTCATCGAAACAGTCACCCGAGCCGATCAGCGTGAAGGCAATGTCGTCGCGATGGAGGTCGTGCACCACGACGGCGGCTGCCCGCACGATGATATCGACACCGTCCTGCGGCCCCATGACCCCGATGTAGGCCGCCAGGTACTGTCGGCCGCGGCGCAACTCCGGGTACGCCGGGCCGCGTTGCAGTCGTTGTGGATCCGGACCCGTGCGTACGACCGTGACGTCGGCCGGCGACTTGCCGCTGCGGTTAACGGCAATGCTCTGGTAGGAGCCGTTAGTAGAGATCACCTGGTCCGCAGTGCGGTGAGTTCTGCGTTCCAGGGCCCGCAACGCCTTATAGGGCAGTTTCGGACCGTCGGGAAAACGAGACTCGTACAGCTCGGGACACAGGTCGTGGTGGTCGAACACGAACCGGGTCCGGTCGATGACGCGGAGCGCCTGAGCGATCGGCCAGAATATGTCGGGCGGATTGCAAGCCTGGATGACCGCGAACCGCCCGGATCGTCGTGCTTTGAGCGTCAGCCAGGCCGTCGCGGCGAAGGAGTACCCGTACTCCATGATGAAACCGAGCTTGCTGCCGCCGGGCGCATAGGGCCGGTATTTGTAGAGCTTCACCGAGTCGACCAGCTGATAAGCCGAGTCCCCTTTGCCCTTGGGGCACACGACGGCGACCTCATAGCCGTTCGCGACGAGGGCCTGGCACTCGAGCCACACCCGTCGGTCGAAGGGCACCGGAAGGTTCTGGACGATGATGAGGACGCGACTCACCAGCCGATTCCCTCATAGCTCAGAACCGAGACCACCTGGCCCGGCCGCTCGCCGACGTCACCCGTACAACGTGACGAGGTCATGTTCAACGCGACCGACACCGCACCCTTCATCACATCTACTCACTTCTATGTCCGTTGCGTAGCCCGCTCGGGCATGTGTACATAACTCGGAGCTTGTATCCATAAGAGTTCCGGGCCGGCGGTCGTGATACGGCAAGTGCTAGACGGCGCGGGGTTCGGCCGAGCGCTCCCAGTTACATCTGGCGACAGCGACGCCGAGGCTGCGCTGCATCGCCACGGTGCTACGCGGTTGTTAACAGATCGTCGCGGGGTGGTATCACGGTCGGCCGTGGAAGATCCCCTGATGTAACGGGGTGGACTGGCCGCCCGGTAGGTGTTCAGGATCTAGTGGGGTTGCCGCATGAAGGTGCTCGTCGCAGGTGATCGCGGCTACATCGGGGCCGTCCTGGTGCCGTTTCTGCGTGCGGCCGGGCACCAGGTCGACGGGCTGGACCTCGGCCTGTATGAGGGGTGCGATTTCGGCCCCGGGCCTGGAGGTGTTGGCCCGCGCCCGGCCCGCGATATCAGGGATGCTGTCGCGACCCAACTGGCGGGCTATGACGCAGTAGTCTGCCTGGCAGCGCTGTCCAATGATCCGTTGGGTGACCTGAATCCGGTGGCGACTTATTCGGTGAACCTGGAGGGGACGCTACGCCTGGCCCGGGCGGCCAGGCAGGCCGCCGCGGTACGGTTCCTGTTCGCGTCCTCGTGCAGTCTGTACGGCGCGGCCGGCGCAGCCGCCGTGGCGGAAGATGCGGACCTGTTTCCGGTCACGCCGTATGGCGCGGCCAAGGTGACGGCCGAGCGTGAATTGTCGCTGCTGGCCGGTGACGCTTTCAGCCCGACCTACCTGCGCATCGCCACCGCCTATGGCGTCTCGCCGCGCCTGCGGCTTGACATCGTGGTGAATAACCTGACTGCGATGGCGGTGACCGCCGGGCAGGTACGGTTGGAGAGTGACGGGTCGTCGTGGCGGCCACTGGTACACGTGGAGGACATCTGCAGGGCGTTCCTGGCCATGTTGGACGCTCCGCGAGAGCTCGTGCATGACCAGGCGTTCAACGTCGGCCGCGCGCGGGACAACGTTCAGATCTGCGACCTAGCTGAGCTGGTTCACGGCGCCGTGCCCGGATCCACGGTCTCCTTCGCTGACGGCGCCGAACCCGATGTGCGCAACTACAGGGTTGACTTCTCCAAGCTGAACGATACTTTCCCGGACCTTAACCTGCGCTGGCACGTGCGGGATGGGATCGATGAGCTCGCGCGTGCCTACACTGAGCAGGGGATGACCTACGACGACTTCAACTCATCACGGTTCGTGCGGCTACGGCGGATCCGCGACCTGCTGTCCGCCGGTCTGCTCGATGACATGCTGCATCGGGAGACGATGGGGTACCGCCCTGAGGAGGCCGCCGAGACCGCGCAAGAGACCTTCTGACGTAGTTGCCTGGCTCCGGTTGAGCTCAAACAGATAGCGACGGTAAGAATGCTGTTCGATCGGATTCGCCAGCGATCAGGGGCCCTGGTCCCGAGGCGACTGACGGCAATGCCCTGGCACCTGGCGCGCCAGGTCGGCCGCCGCCTCGGCTGGGGTGTCGCGGATCAAGCGGTGTCAAGTATCACCAACTTCGCGGTAAACATCTACATCGCCCGCGAGCTCGGGGCTGTCCAGTACGGGGCCTTCGGCCTCGCGTACGTCACCTATGGGTTCGCACTCAATGCATCGCGCGGCCTGGCCACCGACCCGCTGCTGGTCAGGTTCAGCGGCACGAACCTCCCGGTCTGGCGCCGTGCCGTCAGGAGCTGCACCGGCACTGCGGCAATCGTAGGTCTGGCTTTGGGTGCCTGTGTGCTTGGCGCGGCTGCGCTGCTGGGCGGCACGACCAGGCTGGCCTTCATCGCACTGGGACTGACACTGCCGGGGCTGTTGCTGCAGGACAGCTGGCGATTCGCGTTCTTCGCGCTAGGACGCGGCAGCCAGGCGTTCCTCAACGACGTGTTCTGGGCGGTGGCGATGGTCCCCGCCCTGGTGTTCCTGCGGCTGACGGGCCACGCGAACGTCTTCTGGTTTGTCTTTGCGTGGGGTGCGGCGGCCACGGCCGCGGCGGCCATCGGACCGCTCCAGGCCCGCGTCGTGCCGGGGCTGTCGCGTGCAGCGGGGTGGATGTGGCGGCAACGTGACCTCGGGCCGCGTTACCTTGCGGAAGGCACCTCCAACAGTGGCGCGGTGCAGCTGCGCACCTACGGCTTGGGAATCATTCTGGGCCTAGGGGCACTCGGCTACCTGCTGGCTGCCAATACATTGATGGGCCCGCTCCAAATCCTGATCTACGGAATGGGGCTGGTGGCATTGCCAGAGGCCGCCCGAATTTTGCGTCGCTCGCCGCGGCACATGCCGCTGTTCTGCGGGCTGCTCAGCGCTGGACTCGTCCTGCTCGGATTTGTCTGGGGAGCTGCGCTGCTAGTGGCGCTGCCGAGGGGGCTAGGGGCCTGGCTGCTGCCATCTTTGTGGCGCCCGACTTACCCGCTAGTGTGGCCGACCACGCTGTACTTCACGGGCTGGTGCGCCAGTGTTGGCGCAGGCACGTGGCTGCATGCTCTGGCCGCCGCCCGGCGGAGCCTGCGTGCGGCGGTTATCAACTCAGCCGCCCTTCTCATGTTTTCCCTGGCGGGGGCAGCCGTGGCAGGAACGCGCGGGTCAATCTACGGTGCCGCAGTTGGGACGTGGCTCGGCGCGATGTACTGCTGGTGGCAGGTACGTGGGGCGGTACGGGAGTACGGCCACGGGCCGGCCGATGACGGGATCCAGCCGGGGAAGCGTCGTCGAGGGGCTGAGCCGGAAGTCAGTGCCCAAGCCGGTACCAGCTGACGAGTATGGACGGTGCTCATGTGGCCCTCATTGACGAGCTGGCACGGTGGCCGGGGCCAAAGTTGGGCAGTCGCGCCAGCGGGTATCAGATGATGGCCGGGATGGGGCAAGCCCTCGTGGGCACAGTCACGTGTACTTTGCGGCCTCTATGTATCGCGGCCTCTATGTATCAAAGCAGGACCCAGCGCGCTCTTGTTGATGCGTTCAGACGGGCCCTCGTGAATGACCGAGCGGCAGCAAGTCGGGTAGGCACCGTGGAATCGCTGTTGAGCAAGCTCGCCGGAGTGTTGGCTGACGTCGACCACATGCGCCGCAACGGGACCCCTCGACGTCGGCAAGTCGCCCGAGGCCGGCGCTTCCCGGGAAGCCATATCATGATGCGCACCCGACTCCGGGGTGAGGTGTCGGAGATTCATGTGGAGGCCAGATGAGTGAGCAGGCGCTGAACCTGCGAAGGTCGGTCCATAACCTGCGGCGGCACAAGATCCTCATCGGCAGCGCGACTGCACTGGGCCTCCTATTTGGCAGTACTTATTCCGTGCAACACCCGCCGATGCTCACGAGCACGGCGCTGGTCGTGCTCCCCGCAGCGGTACAGAGCGCAGGGGCAGCCACGGGCCCGGGCGCAGGCGCCGCAACTACCGGTGGCCCCGATCCCTACATGGCGTCCCAAATCGTGATCGCGGGCAGTGACCCAGTGCTTTCCGGCGCGCTGCCTCAGGTAAGTCCGGCTGTGTCGCTTCAGGCGCTGCGTACCAAAATCCAGGTCACGAGCCCGGCAACTGGCATCCTCTCGATCAGCGCCAAGGGCCGGACCGCCGCGCAGGCAGAGGCTACCGCCAACGCCGTCGCCGGGAGCTACACCTCCTACGTGGGTTCTAGAACCAGCCTGGCCGGGGTTGTGTCGGCGCACGTGCTCGACTCAGCCGGGAGCGCTAGCGGGACGGCGGCAGTAAAGCAGCTGGTCGTTGACGCCTTGATCGGCGCGCTGCTCGGAGCGCTGATCGGAATCATCGTGGCGTTTGTCATCAGCCATCGTGACCGGCGGCTCAGGGAGTGTGACGAGATAGCGGGTTCTATCGGGATTCCTGTCCTCGCATCGTTCCCTGTTGATCATCCACGCGACCCCGCGGGCTGGACGAAGCTGCTAGAAGATTACAAGCCGGGAGACCTGGACGCGTGGCGCCTGCGTAACGCGCTGCGCCAGCTGGGAATGGCCGGCTTCAACGCAAACAGCGACAGCGACGGCGGCAGTTCTTCACTCGCCGTCCTGTCGCTTTCCTCCGATCCGGGAGCCATGGCCGTCGGCCCCCAGCTGGCGGTCTTCGCTGCATCCCTAGGGATTTCCACGACTCTGGTTATCGGCACGCAGCAGGACACGGACGCCACGGCGACGCTACGGACCGCATGCGACGTGCCACCGCCCGCTTCATCGAAGCGATCCAGCTACCTGCGGGTTGCCGTCTCCGATGGCGGCCCGGCCACCCGGCTGCCAGGAGCCGCGTTGACCATAGTGGTCGCCGTCGTCGACGCCCAGGCTCCAAAGGTGGCCGACACGATGCACGCGACCACGACCGTGCTTGGCGTCTCGGCAGGCGCGACAACCGCCGGGCAGCTGGCGCGGGCCGCATCGAGCGCGGCCGCCGACGGTCGTGAAATCGACGGGATCCTGGTGGCAGACCCGGAACCGAGCGACCACACTACCGGTCGCAATCCAGAGGCGCCTGGGCCGATGCAACCCAAGGTCCCCGGGCGGCTGAGAAGTTTGACGACGGAGATAAGACGGTGAACGACCGGGCTGGCGCGCTGACGTGGCCTGATGCCATAGATGATGGTGCTCGGCGCGGCCGATTCCGCCAGGGTCAGGTGACAGGCGATGCGGACCGGATCCCGGGAGAGTTCAGCTAAGGCATGAGATTCCGTGCCAGCCTCGGTGCCGTCGAAAGGCGTCGCGGGTTCTCCCGCGTTAGGCGACGGGCATTCGCCGCTGTGATGGCCCTGATTGTGGCGTTCGTTCTGGTAACAGTGCGGCTATTCGTGTGGCCGGCGGAAGGAATGCCGGCCCGCGTCAGCGCGATCGTGATGCTCGCCGGCCCGGGTGATCGCCTGCCCGTAGCGCTGCAACTGGCCCGGGAGCAGCGGGCGCCGATGCTGGTTGTCTCCCAAGGCTGGCACGGCTACGGAGGACCGTGCCCGCAGGCGGCGCCAGCCGTGAAGCTCATTTGCTTTGACCCGAACCCGGGTAATACCCGCGGAGAGGCGGAGTTCGCTGGCCAGCTCGCGAAGCGGTATCACTGGCGCTCGGTAGTCCTGGTAACCACCAGGGCGCAGGACACCCGGGCCCGCATCATAATGGGGCGCTGCTTCGGCGGCTCTATCTACGTCGTCACGGCATCCCTGCCGGGGAGCGCCTGGCCCTACCAGATCGCCTATGGGTGGGGAGCACTGCTGAAGGCGCTGGTCTTGCAGCGAGACTGCTTACGACAGCAGTCTTGTCGGTGGCAGGGAGTGACGCTGCAAGCCGGTCTTGCTGCCCAGTCGCTCATGGCGGCCGAAGCAGGCACCGCAGAGGAACACGCGCGCTTCCTCGCGGTCGCCCACCTGGCTGAGCTTGACACAAGCAGTCCAGCGCTGCGGCGTGGCCGGTGTCGACGTCGAGTCCGCGGTCAGGCCGACTGCCGCACCTGACGACTCGACCCAGACGACGCCGGGCGGCCTCTGCTCCCGTTCGAGCGGCTGGCCACCGACCGGGTGAGCTGGCGTGCCACATTGTGCGTTCCGGCGATGAATCGCATCGACGGGCCGAGGCCGAAGGCCGCAGTTGCCCCGACGAAGTACAAGCCCGGAACGGTCGATTCGGCGGCACGGGTAAGCACCGGGTAGCCACTGAACGTGCCGATACGCGCCCGGAGGTCTTGCGGCAGGTAATCGAGCCGGTCGATGTTGACGTGGAAGCCAGTCCCGGCGATCACGTGATCGACCTCGAGGCTCGATCGGCCGCTCGAACCCTCGAGTAGCAGCCGAACGCCGCTTCCGCTAGGCTCAGCCCCCCGCACTTGAGTCTTTCGCAGCATGTCGACCACGCCTTCGACGCGGGGCTTCAGCCACCATGCCCCGAGCGGCCCCAGGACAGTCCGCGCTTTTTCAACCCGCATGCTTTGCGGCAGCCGACGGAAGGCGGTCGGAGAATTCCAGAGCGGGCACTTCCACCCTTCGCAGAGCCTGTTCTCCCGGATCCGTACCAGCGGGGTCAGCGGTAGCGGCTTCGTTCCCCAGATGGGGCCGTCCGGGCACCGCACGACAAGATGCACCTCGCCCCCCGCTTCATGCAGCAAGGCAGCCGTCTCCAGCGCCGAAGAGCCACTGCCCACGATGGCTACGCGGCGGCCCTTGAACTGGTCGAACTGGCGGTGATCGGCGGTATGTGAGACAAGCTCGGACGGCAGGCCCGACAGCTCCGGTGGGATGAAGAAATACGGCAGGACACCCGTCGCGAGCACGACATTCCTGGCCGAAACCGGCTCGGCATCGGCGAATGCGACCTGGAACCCGCCGCTTACGGCCTTGACTTCCGTCACCGTGACATCACTCACGTCGGGCACCAGCTGCTTGATGTACCAGTCGGAATACTCGAGGAATCGTTCGAGCGACAGCGGCTTCCCCCGTCCGATACCCTCGATCCGCTCCGATCGAGCGTAGCCCGGCAGATCGTACCCGTCCTGGGGGCACGACATGTCCGTGCCGAAGGTCTCGGATTTCAAGTACATACCGGCCGGCATGTGAGCACGCCAGGTATCCATCGGGCGGCCGACGATCAGATGGTCGATCCCCCGCCCGCGAAGGTGCGTGGAGATCGACAGGCCGTACGGGCCAGCACCAATAATGAGTACCTCGCTGGCTGGCATGTAACTCTCCCTCCTGGTGTGCAGCTGAACTGCACGTTCGCTAACTTGGGACGGCCGCTGTGGATCACAATTCAGCCATGACCGGGCTAAGGCTGCCTGCCTCGAGCCGCCTGATCACGTCAACAAGAGTGAGCTAGGTACCACTTTGATACGTTCGCATCGCCCACTATCGCGAGCGGCCGCCGGGCGCCCGTACAGCTAGGCCAGGGCGGCCCCACCACACACCGACGTGCGTGCTAGCCGGGACGGGGGAACGCGGCCAAGAAAACTTGGTGCGACCCGGCCGACAGCAGGCCGCCGGTGTATCACGACCGCCCGCTAAACGCTCTTGTCCTAGAGGTTCCCAGCGGGAGTGAAGCTAACGGGCTATTGCGACGCCGTTTGGAGCGTGAGGTATACATGCTGTTCGTTGGGCCGGGGCGGCTCGGTGGAGCGGTTGGCGCCAGGTCCGGTGGTGGGTCATGACCGGAGTCAGGGAAACTCTGCTCGGTCCCAGCTACTTCTACCACCGCCGTCTGATCAAGAAGTCCAAGGGCTGGTCACCCAGCGAGATCCGGGCGTATCAGGACACGCGGTTCCAGCAGCTGATCCGCAGATACGGCGATGAGATCACGCAGAACGAGGACTACCGGCAGCACCTGCGCCGGTACACCCGCTGGGACGTGCCAGTGCTCACGCGCACGGTGCGGACCGGGGGGACGTCAGGTCAGCCTCTTCGTTTCACAGCCGACAGGTTCGCGCGCCGGCAGAAGGAGCGCGCCTATCTCTTTGACATCTGGTCCCAGGCGGGATACGCGCCGTACGACCTCAGGGTCCGCTACTGCGGCGACGTCCCCGGCGGACTGCTTCACTACCACCGCCCTGAGAACGTATGGATGGTCTCACCTGGCGCGACGGTAGAGCGTGAGCTTGGCGAATTGCGGAGGTGGCTGCGCACGCTACCAGCGTTCTTCCTTCACGTGTATCCGAGTTCGCTTTATACGTTCATCGACCTGGTGGGCGAAGATCTGTTCCGCAGTCTGCCGGTCCGGGGTGTTATCGCCGCCTCCGAGATGTTCCCGGCGGGTGATCAGGTACGGTTCGAGCAGGAATTCGGTATCAAGATCGCCCACTGGTACGGTCACAGCGAGTACGCGACCCTGGCCTACTGCTGCCGGCAGTGCCGCGGCTTCCACTTCTACCCGACGTATGGTCACACGGAACTGCTCTCCTCCGAGGTGGAGGGGTGCCGGCGCATCATAGCGTCGTCGTATAACCGGATGGGTACTCAGTTCGTCAGATATGACACCGAAGACCTGGCCGTCGATCCGGTTGGGAGTTGCGCCAACGATCACTTCCCCCGCGCCGCCGCCATCGTCGGCCGATCGCAGGAGACGTTCGTCGACAACTCGGGACGAAGAAGGTCGCTCTTTGGCTACGCGTTCGGGGACCTGGACGTCGACGCATTCTGGGATCAGATACGTGATATTCAATTTGTCCAGGATAAGGCGGGCTTTCTGCTTGTCCGGGTGGTCCCGAACCCGGGAGCAGAAAGGGACCAGATCCAGAAGACCTTCGAACGGCGCTTCCCCATGGCCAAGCTTGAATTCGAGTATGTCTCCGCCATCGAACGAAGCCCAAGCGGCAAGCGGAGGTATTTCGTAGACCGCATGCATACGGACGCGATGGGTAGCAAGGACCATCCGAAGGACTCGCACGCCGATGCAGGCCATTAACGCGGACCTTTGTAGATGCCCACAAGACGTCATTCCTGAGCAATAACCGCAGCTGGATAGGCGGATGCTCGGGCTATGAACAGGACGACTCGGATTACAGTACGCTCTTGACTTCAGAAGGTACATCTCACACCACCGGGCACGGGCGCAACTGGGGCAGTGACCTGGCCCCATAGTCCTGGCCTAGTGGTCGCTCCCGTTGATTTGCCGGGATCATCATGTGGCCGCGCGGTCAGCATCGTTCAGGCGTATTACATGGGGCTGGCGGCCATGCCCGTCTTCTCGCTGGCACCCGCCGGACCTGGGCTGGGTCGAGCTGAGCCACGCTGGCTCAGGCTGGAGGCTCCTGCGCGGCTGCCCGCGCCCACCCGTATCATCTCAAGCGTTGACCGCGATGCCGAACATCCCCTCTTTCGTGTTCCGGTCCGCATCTGGGCAGATGAGGGTCTGGTATTCGGGGTGCCGGTCGGCGAAGGCCACGAAGCCGTTGTGCGAGTCGATGTCGTCGATCAGCATGACCCCGCCTTTCGGCATAGCCGAGGCCGCCTGCTCCATCTCGAACAACGTGTTCTCCGCGGTGTGCAGGCTGTCGTGGATGAACAGCTCCACGTCGCCGACCTCGGCGGCCAGCGGCGGCAGTCGTTGCTTGCTTGAGCCTTCCACATACGACCAGCGGGACCGGCACTCATCGGGGACGACTATGCCCGTCTCCCCGTGCAGTCGATGATCGAAAGGAAACGGCAGATCGATGCTCCATAGGTGGCCGAGGTCGTTCTGCCCCAGCGCCTCGAGCACGACCCGGCTCGTGACGCCGTGCGCGACGCCGGTCTCGATCACGACCTCCGGCCGGGTATGCAGCACTACGCACCATGCGGCACGGCACAGCGAACTGTCGCCGTCGGAGTACCAGGCATAGGTGTCGCGGCCGAAGCCCCATCCCCTGGCCTCCAGCGCCGCACCGATGTCCGCCATTACCTCATCGAACCGCTGATATTCCGGGCAGGGCCAGGGCGCGCCGAGCAGTTTGTGCAAATGCTCATTCCAAGCCTCGTCCACCGCGAATCTAGGGGTTTTCCCGCGCGTATGCCACTGATACCACTGCCGGATCTCCCCAGGCAGAGCGCGGCTTACGCCGACCGGATCAGCAGCGAATGTGTGCCCCAGACGCATGATCTTCTGCAGGCGCGTTCCACTCCAGGCCATTGGACCTCCCCCTCTAGACCATGACAGGAGTCTACTAGGACCGCCGAAGTTCGTGAACCTTTGCGGCGTAGTAATGTGTGTGCGCCTTGTCACGTAGCCCCTCCGTTCCCTGTCAACAATTGACGGCACGACGTATCCGAGCCCGGGCTGCGCAGACAAGAATTCCCGACAAATGACGGGTGAAGAAAGCGGTAATTATGTGATGCTTGAGTCTGGCCGTGAGAAAGGGGCAGCAGCCACCGTGGATGGTCTCGGACGAGCTGTGGGCCCGGATCGAGCCGCGGCGCGGTCGCCGTGCTCGTGCCGGCCAACGATGCATATCATCACTTTTGTTTACTCTGGGAACAACTGTTAAGTAAACCAAGCCGGCATGGTATGCGTCCTACACGTAGGAGGGGTGAAGCGGCAGTCGTCCCCAGACATCGAGGAGGGGTTGGGGGCTGGCTGGTTCCCGCGGTTACTTGGATCAGTTCGTTGCTCGTGCGGTTGGGATACCAGGGACTTCTCGATCTTGATATCCGCCTCGATCCTCATCACGGCGAGTACGATCTGCTGGCATGCGACCCGCGGCTCGGACGCGGTTCCGGGTCTTCTGTCGCGCAGCGAGCAACGGTGTCGCTGTTGCTGCTTACCTCGACCTGACTAGCAGGAAAGACACGGAAGGTTCACGCGGAGGCGAGATGAGCAAGCAGACAGGGGACCTTGGGAAGATCCCTGATGCAGCGGGTTCATGGTTGCGGTCGACGGGCGTCCAGGTGGAGAGCCATCTGACCACCGACCGTGACCCGATGAAGGTCGTACTGGAGGATCAGGGCTATGACAGCAAGGTAACGGCGTTTGCGCCGGATGAAGCCTTCGCTCCTAGCCCACTGTTTGCGTCCGGACCTGCGGAGCGCCGGGCAACGGCGCGCAGCTACTTGATGTGCCCGCCAGCCTATTTCACCGTCACATACTCCATCAACCCGTGGATGCGGCCGGACCAGCCGACCGACCCGGACCGCGCGATGCGCCAGTGGGAGCAGCTGCACCAGATCTACCTAGAGCTTGGCCACACGGTGCAGATCATCGATCCCGTTCCGGGCCTGCCAGACATGGTGTTCGCGGCGAACGGCGCGACTGTGATCGACGGCAAGGTGCTCGGCGCGAAATTCCGGTTCCCGGAGCGGGAGGCGGAAGCAGGCGCTTATCTCGACTGGTTCTGCGCCAACGGCTACCGAGAGGTGCGCCGGGCCCGGCTCATCAACGAAGGTGAGGGCGACATCCTCTTTACCGGGCGCGCGCTGATTGCCGGGTACGGGTTCCGCACTGACCTAGCGGCGCACGCTCAACTCGAGGAAACCTTCGGCGTGCCCGTCATCAGCGTCCGTCTCGTTGACCCGCGCTTCTATCACCTCGATACCGCCATGTGCGTGCTCGACGACGATACCGCCGCCTACTACCCGGAGGCGTTCGAGGATTCCGGCCGAGCGGCGCTGGCGGCGCACTTCACCGAGCTGATCGAAGCCAGCGACTCCGACGCCGAGATGTTCGGCCTGAACGCCGTCAGCGACGGCCGCCACGTCGTGCTGCCGGTACAGGCGACGGAGCTGGCGGCCAAGCTTGTCGCGCACGGATTTGAGCCGATCGGCGTGGACCTATCCGAGCTGCGCAAGTCCGGCGGCGGCCCGAAGTGCTGTACGCTCGAGCTCCGCGCGTAAGTGCAGAGGTGGCAGGGGACCAAGACGCCGGCGGTCGGCGAGAATGAGGCTGTGGAGCATCTCTCACGTGAGCGCCTAGCGGACGGGCTCGGCCAGATCCGCGATTCCCCGCAGGACGGCGGCCGGCTCGTGCTGATCGTTCGCCGCCCGGCTGTTGACGAGCGAGATCTGCCGATCGAGGCGGTGCTGGATCAGGTCGCCGGGCTTGACGGGGACAACTGGCTCGCCCGCGGTAGCAGGAGCACACCGGATGGGTCGGCTGATCCGCAACGGCAGGTGACGGTGATGAACGCCCGGGTAGCTGAGCTTGTCGCGGGCGGTACCGACCGGATGCCGCTGGCAGGTGATCAGCTTTATCTCGACCTAGACCTCAGCCTCGACAACCTCCCGGCAGGCAGCCTGCTCGCGGTGGGCCAGGCCGTGTTGCAGGTTAGCGACGTCCCGCACCCGGGTTGCGCAAAGTTCGCCGAGCGCTTCGGGGCCGAGGCGATGCGCTTTGTCAACTCTCGTGTCGGCCGTCGGCTGCGGCTGCGCGGGATGAACGCACGCGTGGTGGTACCGGGCACCGTCCGGATCGGTGACCTGGCCGCAAAAGCTGCCGCCCGTCCCGGCACCAGCACGCCCCCAGGAATTCTCCGCCCATTCCGGAGATGGTCGCCCCGGCCGTGACCGGAAGTGCCTTCTCGCCTGCCGGGCGTGCCGTGTCCGGCACGTGGTCGCTATCTGATGGCTCAAGCCAGGAGGCGAGCCCGCCACCGGCGGAAGCTGTCGGCAAGCCGTTGGCGATTGACGGCGCGCAGGCGGGTGATGTGATCGTCGATGTAATGGACATAGAGCAGCACCAGCTCCCGGCCCAAGAGTGCGGTCGCCTCATCGTCCGTCGGCGGTTCGAGGCGCCAGGCAAGAGCCGCGGTAACCAGCGAGGCGGCAGGCGCGTACGCCTTGGCCAGGTAATGCTCGGCCGCGAGGGTGATGGTACCCACTTGGCCCGTCTCTGCGGTGAAGAGGAAGCGGACGGGGAAGAGCACGACCTTGGTCAGCCGCCTGGGCCCGCGGGAGACCAGCTGCGAAGGGGCGCGGATTTCGTTTAGTACGTGGTCGTCTCGGGGGCGGAGCGGGGCCCAGTCCCGGAGGCGGCCTGGCAGCTTCTGGGCTCCGCCGAGGTAACCGAGCGCGAACTCGGCCCCTGCTACGAGCAGTTCGGCCTGTTCGGGGCGGGCCACGCTGGAACGGGCGTCCTGCCCTGTGAGCAGCCGACCGTAGTCGAGCAGGTCCAGCCGGTCCAGCGGAGGGAACCGGCCACCGCGGCGCTGGCCTCGCAAGGTTGATGGTGTACCCCAGAACACCGAGAGCCGCTCGTCAAGCGTCGATCCCCCGGTTCTCAGGGAGCGGGCCACCTTGTAGATGGTCATGCGGTCTTTCGCCCGGAGTGGGTCCTGCAGGATGAGCCCGAGATCGACGTCGCTCACCAGCGGACTGAAGCCTCCGTGGGCGAGGCTGCCCAGTGCGTATCCGGCGATCAGGCGTGGGCCCAGAGCAGCTCGATAGGCAGAGACGGCCTTCGCCAGCACGGCCTCGCCCTGGTGGCGATCTGCCCGCTGGCCACACGTGCGACGACGATCCGAGTCGGCCGATGCCTTGGCCGAGAGCGTGCTTCGCCGCCCGTCCCCGGGCGCTGATGTGTCAGCCAACCGTGATCTCCCTCGCTCTTTGAGCTCACTCCACGATGCCACACCACGCCGGTAACCTTGGGTGGTGCGCTACCTGAACGTCGACACTGACAAGAAGATTTCCAAAATCGGGCTTGGTACCTGGCAATTCGGATCGAGAGAATGGGGATACGGCGAGCCATATGCCAGGCGGGAGGCGGACGCCATCGTTCGCCGCGCGCTCAAGCTAGGAGTAACCCTCTTCGATACTGCCGAGATATACGGCTCGGGCCGCAGCGAGCGAATCCTTGGCCGTGCCCTCGGGGAGAACCGGGAGTCGGTCTTCCTCGCGACGAAGCTAGTCCCGGTCGTGCCCAGCGTCCTGGCGGTAAAGCAGCGCGCTGTAGCCAGCGCGAAACGGCTCGGAGTCCCCCGCCTAGACCTCTACCAGGTGCACTGGCCGAATCCGCTGGTACCCGACAGCACGATCATGCGCGGCATGCGCTCCCTGCAGGGATCCGGACTGGTCGGCGAAGTGGGCGTCAGCAACTACTCCCTGGAGCGCTGGCGCGCCGCAGAGGAAAAGCTGCGGAGCCGGGTCCTGTGCAACCAGGTTCGGTACAGCCTCGTGAACCGCTTGCCAGAGCGAGACTTGCTGCCGTTTGCCGAGGCGCACGGCCACGTCATCATGGCCTTCAGCCCGCTGGCACAGGGGATGCTTTCGGGCAAGTATCACGGGGCCGGCCTGCCCGCGAACAATATCCGGACCGCCAGTCCAGTGTTCCAGCCGGAGAACCTGGAGCGCACCAACGATCTGATCGCGGCCCTGCGCGAGGTAGCGGACGCGCACGCCGCAACCCCCGCGCAGATCGCGCTGGCCTGGGCCATCCACCATCCCGCCGTGGCCGCGATCCCGGGCGCATCCAGCGTTGAGCAGCTTGAAAGCAACGTCGCCGCAGCCGAGATCCAGCTCGCCGACGACGAGTACCAGGCGCTGAACAAGGCGTCGGCCCGGTTCTGCCCGGCCGCGGTGCCGGATGCCCCTGACCGCCTCAATCTGTCCGTGCTGGGACACTCGGCCAGGGGTGGGTGGTACCTGGCCAAGACCGTGTGGCATGACCTGTACCGGCAGTAGGCCGCCTGCATCCTGGCGGCCGACGAGAGGCAACCGGCACCGAGCCGACCTGCTTAACGCCAGCCTTGCCGGGCGTTCGTTGTATCGTGGTCGCCTGCTGAGCGCTCCTATCGTAGAGGGCTTTGTACGTAAGCGAAGCGGCGAGTAGGGGACGTGCATGGACACGGCGGTGAGAGGTGTTGTCCGCGGTGACAGCAGGTGAAGGCGTGGCCGATGAGCCGTCATGCAAGAAATAAGCTGCCTACGCAAGCTGAGGAGGTGTGATTGTCATGATGAGCTCATTCGTCAATAGAATCAGGCACCGCAATTTGTTGGTGTACACGATTGCCGGTATTCTCGTTATCGCGGCTTTCGCCATCGGTCTGACCGTGGGCCACGGAAGCGCTCCTGCGAACAAAGATGTCAGTGCCGGAGATCAAGCTGCTGGCAATCACGGGGGGAACTCCGGCAACCCAGGGGCCGGCAACCCAGGGGCCGGCCGGCCAGTGTGCGGCCAGCCAATTCTTCACTCACCGTTCAACTACGATGGCGCGGCGGGCAGTTACTCGAGCGGCCGGGCGGGGCTGCCGACCTATGGAACACCAGGCTCTGACTTCCCGAATGATACTGCTGGGGTTATACTCCCGGCCGGGACGCATGATTATGCTTCCTACCAGCTCAGCCCAAATACCGTCTATTACCTGCTACCGGGCGTACATATCGGAAGTCTGCAGGCGGATGAAAATGATGCCTTTGTCGGCGGTCTCTCCAACGGTCAGCTTACCGTCCTTTCTGGTGACTACGCTCAGTCACAGTGGGCTATCGACTCTAACTCCTCAATCGGGAATCAGGCCGGCGTGACGGTCGAATATCTTACCATTGAGAAATATCTGTCGGGCGGCAACTCTGGTGCCATCAATCCCGATTCCAATACCGGCTGGACTATCCGAAACAACACGATCACCCTTAACGTGCCCGGCGCCGGGGTGGTCCTCGGTGCTGACAATGTTCTCAAAGACAACTGCATGACCTTGAATGGACAATACGGCTTCCAATCCGTTGCTGCCAACGCCTGGGGGGTGGACCGGCTGACCGGCGGCCCGTACAACGTGACTGTCGAAGGCAACGAGATCAGCTACAACGACACCTGCGACTTCGAGGGGCTGCTGGACAACTCGTCAATCGGATGGTCGAAGCACAATCCCGTTCCCCCGCAGTACCGTAACTCTCACTGCGGCCCGGTCGTGCCCGACGGCGACCAAGGGGGCTTCAAGCTCTGGCAGACGGATGGCGTGACCATCAAGGACAACTATATCCACAACAACTGGGGGCCGGCCGCCTGGGCCGACACGGACAATGCGAATACCACCTACACCGGCAACACGATCACAGATAACGACGCCGGGGCGATCATCGAGGAGATCTCCTACAATTTCTCCATAACGGACAATTATATCGCGAACAACGGCTGGGCGGGCGGACTGTCCAACCAGAATTTCCCGTCCCCGGCTATCTATATCAGCGAGAGCGGGAGCGACAGGACCTTCGGCGGGGTGCCTGGCTGCCCGGAGACGTCGTGTTCTGACCAGCCTTCATATTCCAACGAGTCTGTTATCAGCGGGAATACCATGGCCGACAACGGCGGTGGTGTCTTTCTGTGGCAGGATTCCAACCGCTTCTGCGCAGACGGGTTCGATAAGGTATGCACGCTGGTCCGCAGCGGGTCCTCAGGGCCGTTCACGATTTCCGGGTGCAAATCCAACCTTCCGTCCGCGTCCATCGACAAGACCAGCTATGTCGGTAACCTGACCGGTTCCCCACGGCAGGATTGGTGGGACGGCTGTCTCTGGAGGACCGAGAACGTGAGCATCACGCACAACGTGCTCGACTTCAACCCGGCGAACATCCCGTACTGCAACAGGACGAACTGGCCCGCGTGCGGCGCTAACGGCATTTTCAGCGAATATGGCTCGGCCGCTCCCTACGACACGCCGCTCACCCTGACTCAGCTTGTGTTCTTCCAGAACAATTCCTGGTCGGACAATGCATACAACGGCCCGTCCACCTTCTACGCCTGGAACCAGGGTAACGGTGACAATCCCGTTAGCTGGGGGGACTGGACTGGAAGCATGTCGGGAGGCGACAAGTGCAGCTCGCCCAGCGAGCACCAGAGTGGATACTGCCACGGCCCGTTCGGCCAAGACGCTGGGGGTAGGTACAACCCCGCCCCGAGTTCCTGACTTGACGCCGCCGCCGCGGAGGCTAACGCGGGATCGCGTAGCGCCGGGTCAACTCCAGATATCGCGCAGCACGTTGAGCACTACGCGCGAGCCGAGGTGGTCCAGCTTGATCGGCAATTCCCGCATGCCCGCCAGATTCTCCCGCACCGCGCGCTGCCGCTCCATGGGACAGATGACGAGCAAGAAGCCGCCGCCGCCGGCGCCGGTCAGCTTGGCGCCGGACGCACCGGCGTCGAGCGCTCGGGTGACCGCGGCGTCAACCTCGTCGTTCGAGACCCCAGTCGCGAGCTTCCGTTTGGCCTCCCAGCTCTCGCGCATCGCGGGACCGATAGCGTCCACGTCGCCGTTGCGCAGTCGCCCAGCGGCAAAGCCGGCGAGGTCGCGCAGGAGGTCGAGCTGGGGGCGAGTCGATTCGATGTTCGCGCGCTGCTCGACCAGAATCGAGTCCGCGCTTCGGGTTACGCCGGTGTAAAACAGCATGATCTGCTGTTGGAGCGCCCGGCGCCCGGCCGCGGACAGCCCCAGTTCTTGCGCCACCACCTCATCGCCTGGCCCGAATCGGATGTCGCGGATCCCGCCAAGCGCGGCAATGTACTGGTCTTGTTTGCCGATGGGTTTCCGGCAGCGCTCGATCTCGATCGTGCAGGCCCGCTCGGCGAGCTCTTCGGCCGAGACCTGCCGTCCCTGGTACGCGAACAATGCCTGCAGCAAGCCGACGGTGACCGCAGACGAAGACCCGAGGCCAGACCCTCCTCCTGACGGGATGTCGGCCAGGGTGGTGATCTCGACTCCGTTCCCCACGCCGGCCATGTGCATAGCCTCTCGGACCAGCTCGTGTTCGAGATCATCGACGCGCGAGACGATCTCCTTCTTGGAATAGTTGACGTAGATGTCATCGTCGAAGCGCTGCTTGACGATGACATAGACGTACTTGTCGATTGCGCAGTTCAGGACGCGACCGCCGTGCTCCCGGTAGTAGCCCGGCAGGTCGGTCCCGCCCCCAAGTAGTCCGATGCGCAACGGTGTCTGGCTGATGATCATCGTGGGGCCCGCGCGGGCCACTCCTCCCTGGCTCGCCGGTACGCTTCGACCGTGCCCACATCGCGGAAGTACCCCTCCACCAACATGGCCCTCGCGCGGCCCACCAGCGGCGGGAGCAGGTGAAAGCCGATGTCGCTCGGCGTCGGCCCGATGATCTCATCGAGCACGCTCGGGTGAAAGGCGTACATGCCGGCATTGGTCAAGTCAGAAGCCGGTTCGGTCGGCTTCTCTACGAAGCCGACCACCGTGCCATCGCCGTCAACTTCTACCACGCCCCCAGCCGACGGCCTTTCGGAGTGGAACACCGTCAGGGTCGCGATCGCGTCGTGCTCGCAGTGCTCGTCGATCAGGGACCGCAAGTCAAAATCTGTGAGGTTGTCGGCGTAGCACGCCAGGAACGTCTCTTCTCCGTCGACCCAGTCCCGGTTGGCGGCGAGCGTGCCGGCGCTGCCGAGGAGCACCGGCTCGAAGAATGTGCGGACCACAGGCGGCCCGGGCCGCGCGGCGATGTGATCACGCACCACATCCGGCAGATGGTGGAGATTGACGAGGACTTCGTCGATGCCGGCGCGGTCGAAAGCGTCAAGCCAGACATCGAGCAGGGGCCGATCGTCGATCATTACCATGCACTTCGGGATCGCATCGGTGATCGGCCGGAGGCGGCTGCCCACTCCGGCGGCGAGCAGGAAGGCCTTCATGCCTCGGTCCTCCGGACCACCCCGAGGGCGCGCATCCGCGCGTTAGCCTCGGCCAGTACCCCGTCGAGACCGTCCATGCCCTTGAGCCATTCGGCGTACGCCGCGACCGATTCGGCCGGCGTGTGCTGGGTTTCCCAACCCAGGGCCCGCAGCGCGCTAATGTCCGAGAGAATGTGGCGCGTATCGCCGAACCGGTACTCGCCTGTCACCATGCCCGGTTGGGAAGACCCGTACTGGCGCATGACGATATCCGAGAATTCCCTGGTAGTGATGGCCTGCCCGCCTCCGACATTGAAGACTCGCCCGGCGGCACGGTCGTCCGACAGGACGAGCACGTTGGCGTCTACAACGTCATCGATGTTGACGTAATCCCGGATCGCCCCGCCGTCCTCATAGAGGGTGGGAGCTTGGCCAAGGAGGTAGCTCAGGCAGAAGATGCGGCACGCACCCGAGTAGGCGTTGTAGACCGACTGCCGCGGACCCTGGACGATGCTGTACCTGAGCGCCACGGTCGGGATGCCGTACCGGCGGCCCAGATTGATGGCGACCATCTCCTCGGCGAGCTTCGACATCCCGTACGCGTTCTGGGGGGGATTCGAGATCCTCTCGGGTGTCGCCTGCATCTCGAGCGCGCCGCCACACGCCGGGCACGGGATGTCCCACTGACCCGCCGCCAGAGCGCCTTCTTGCCGCATGCCCGGTACCTGCTCACCGTCGACCGGGCACCAATAGAGCCCTTCGCCCATCGCTGACTGCGACGAGGCCACCACGACACGGGCGAGGTCGAGGTGCTCGGCGACGATGATCTCGTACAGCAGCGCCGTCGAGACCACGTTCACATCGGAGAACTTCGAGAAATCGGGCAGGTAGTCCTGGTAGGCAGCAAAATGGTAGACGGCGTCCACCCGACGGAGAAGGTTGCTGACCAGGTCGCGGTTGCGCGTGTCGCCCTGGTAGAAGTCGACTTCGGAATTCAAGTACCCGGGCGGCCCGTTCCGGTGTACCGGCTGGGTCAGCGCATCGAGCACGACCACTTCGTGTCCGAGTGACAGGAGCCGATCACATGTATGGGATCCTATGAAGCCGGCTCCTCCGGTGACGAGGATCTTCATTTCTGTCGATTCTGCCGGTGCCGTCGGCGCTCTGTGGCCTCGCGATACACGTCGAGGGTAGACACGGCTGTGGCCGCCAACGTGAACTGACTGGCCCGCTTCAGTCCCAGTTCACGCAGGTGATCCCGGCCCGGCCCCACTGCCTCGACGATGGCCCGCGCTATGGCGGCGGGTTCCCTGGGGTCGGCCAAGACCGCGGCTCCCCCCGCGGTTTCGGGCATGGCACTGACATCGGAGGTCACGACCGGGCAGCCGCAGGCCATGGCCTCGAGGATGGGAAGCCCGAATGTCTCGTTGAGTGACGGGTATACGAACAAGTCGGCCGCCCGGTAGAAATGGACGGTTTCCTCGAGTGGAACTCCGCCCACGAAGACCACGTCCGAAGCGATGCCAAGGTCGGCCGCGAGCGAGCGTAGCGAGTCAGCGTACGTCTCGTAGCGCGGGGCACCGACGACAGCCAGCTGACGATCCCCGAGCTCGCCGCGGGCCAGCGCCCACGCCCGCAGCAGTCCTTCACAGTTCTTGTAAGGCCATAGCGAGGACACGAAGAGCACGAAAGGCTTCGTGACGCCGTGCGACGCGATGTGCGCGCGGGCCGTGGCCGCGTCGCCCGGCTTGAAGAGGTCGTGATCGACCGCCTCGTGGATCAGCTTGAGCTTGCGCGGGTCGACCTCGAGGTACTGCTGGACCTCGGAGCGCAAGCTCTCGGAGTTGATGATGATCGCGTCCGCGGCCCGCGCGGATCGCGGATAGCTCATCCGGCGGTAAAGCCGGTTCATCATCGGGAGCGTGTCAGGCGCGGTGAACGCGTGCATCGTCTTCATGTGGATGACGAGCGACCACGGGATATTCACCATCGGAGCCATCAAGGTGTTGAAAACATCGATGCGGCTGAGCGGCAACCGCAGCGGCGAGTAGGCGTGTTCGCTGGCCGTGCGCAGGTAGCGGTGCTCGTTCGACCACGGATAGGTTATGTAGAAGACGTTCGGTCCGTAACCCTGGTGGAGATGCCGCGACTTCGGGCTCACCAGCAGGTGCAGTTCCTCACCGGATTCGAGCCGCTTGGCCATCTCGGGGATGACCCGAGTCCAGAACCAGTGGGCGCCCGAAGGGTTCTGCGGATCTTCCGTCAAAAGGTTAATCGCCACGCGCATTGGTACCTGCCGGGTTCGTCTCATGCGGATCGGAGCGTCCTGCGTTGCGTCGTCGCCGCTGTCGGCTGCCATGATTCAGAACACATTCGTTGAAATCGTGTCCGCGGTCATGCGCGACTGGCGGATGTACTGGGCCAGAGCGTGCATGATGGCCTGGTGCAAGTCTTCGACTACGCCGTAGTTCGTGCACTCGACATGGACGCTGACCTCGGCCACGGCCCTGGCCCCGCCCCCGTCGAAACCGGTGATCGCGATGGTGCGGAGGCCGTGGTCACGGGCCCACGTGAGGGCCCGCACGATATTGGCCGAACGACCTGACGACGAGACCGCCATGAGCACGTCTCCGGGGCCAGACTGCGACTGAAGTTGATAGACGAAGACGTTCTCATACCCCATGTCGTTGGCTATCGCCGTTAGCAGTTCGACATTAGTGCTGAGGCTCAGCACCCGGGGAGTAAGGTCGGTCGTCGTCCGAACGCCCTTCACATGGTCGCATTGCACGTGGTTGGCGATTGACGCCGAGCCGCCATTGCCGCATGAGAACATCCGGGTACCGCGCACGTAGGCCTCGAGGAGGACGGCCGCCGCACGATCGAACGCCTCGGGCTCGATGGTCTTGGCCGCCCGCGACATCTCCTCCGCGTAAGCGTCGAAATACGACGCCGCACTCCGGTGCGGCGCCAGCGGGAATTTCACCGGGCTGCCGTTGGCAGGTGGCGCAGTTGTGGGCAGATCGTGGAGGGAACTCATACGGCGATGCGCTCCAGTATGAACGGGGCCGCGGCGGCCAGGCTCGGGAACGACCGGACACCCGGGCGCTGGCAGTCGCCATTACCCAGGTAAATCGCCGATGCTCCGACCGCTGCCGCGAGGCCGATGTCTTCGGGCCGGTCACCAACGACCCACGAGGCCGTCAGGTCCAGGTTCAGCGCCGCCTCTGCCGCCTTCGCCATGCCCGGTCTCGGCTTGCGGTCCTCGCTGGTCCGGGCGAAGGCCTCGACGGGTCCTGCGGGGTGATAGGGGCAGTACGCGAACAGGTCGACGTGGGCCCCGTGCTCGGCCAGATGTTCCGCGATGTGCTGGTGCACCCGGGCCACGTCGTCGATACCGTACAGCCCTCTCGCGACCCCCGCCTGGTTCGTTACGACCGCGACGGGGATACCGGCCCGGTTGAAGCTGGCGATCGCCTCGGGTGCGCCCTCGATGAATTCGACCCGGTCGATCGAGCCGACGTATCCATGGTCAACGATGATCGTGCCGTCGCGATCGAGGAGGATTCCAGGGCGCGAACGCGGAACCGGCGCCGTACGCGTTGGCCCGCGCCGGTCGGCGGGCAACATGCAGGCGAGTGCATCGCCGGGGCGTACCGCACCCCCCGGACCGGCCCCGTTCATACCGGCCTCCACAGCCGTCACCACGTCACCTCACCCAACTCGATCACCCACGGCATCTTCCGCCCGGTGTCCATAGGAGCGGCTAGCGGCGGGCCCTGATACGACTTTCACCGGACAGGTGTCGCTCGTGGCAAGGTCTGGCCTTCGTGGAGTTCTCTGCATCGAGCCGCGCCTTCCTACGGGGTGCCGGGCACGAGCACAGATTTCGCGCATCTGAACGCCTCGGCGTACCGCGCCCGACACTCCATGCCCCGCAATCGCGCCAGACCGAGAAAGACTTCATCGTCCCACCAGTCACGTCCCCGCTGTGAGGGGAAACATTTGTGCAGCAACTCCACCTTGCGTTGCGCAGTGCTGGCCGACAGCGGCACGTACATCGACGGACGGCTCATGTCGCCATCCCACTTAGGGATCTCATAGGCGAGATAGAGCTGGTCACGGAAGACGGTGGCGACAAGCTCACCGATGGTCCTGTGATCCTGATGTGCGTCGTCGGCCGATGGCGCGATGACGACGTCAGGCGAGCACGATCTCGCCACGCCCTCAAGGATCTCCTTTACGCTACCCCAGGCGGCCGGCAGCCGGCCTTCGGGCAGATCGAACAACTCGATCGTGAGGTCCGCAGCTGGCATGAAGGAACACGCCGCATTCCGCGCCTCCTGCTGACGCTCCGGGGTGCCCGTGAGCACGACGTAGCGGATTCGCAGCTCGCTCTCGGCCAAGCCGAGGAGGAGGCCCCCGGCGCCAATCTCGATGTCGTCGGGGTGCGCGCCAATCGCGAGCACAGACAGCGGCCTGCCTGACGGCGCCTTAATGGGTAGCGGCAACATGGCGGCTCACCGTCAAGCCGACGCGGCGACCGCGGGAAGGCCAGGCGCAGAGCCGACGTCCCTGGCCGCGCCCGAACGCTCCGGATCCCACACCATCCACGGGCATTGTCCGCGGAAGTACATCTCCTCCATCTGGGCGCGTTCCTTGACCGTGTCGGCGGGTGACCAGTATCCCTTATAGGGGTAGGCAAGCACCCGCCGCTGCGGGATCAGCCGCCCGAGCGCATCCTGCACGAGATCCTCACCCTCGTGGAGGTGGTCGAAGATCTCAGGACGGAGCACGAAGTAGCCTCCGTTCTCCCACTGACGCAGATCCTTCACCGCCGTGACCTGAGTGATCAGGCCGTCGTCGCCGACGTCCACGACGTGGTGAGAGGACTGCGGCGCCACGGCGAGCAGGCTGACCACGGCACTGCTCGCTTCGAACCGCTCGATCATGTCTGGTAGCGGTGCATTCGTGAAGACGTCGGCGTAGTTAGCCAGGAACATAGGCTCGCCGTCGACGAACCGGCGAACCCGCCGCAGCCGCTCCCCGATGGCCGAGTTCAGGCCGGTGTCGACGAAGGTGATCCGCCAGTCCGAGATATCGGTCTTGAACAACTTCACCTGCCGGGCCCCGCCCTCGAGTACGAAATCGTTAGACCTGGTCTCGTCGTAGTTCAGGAAAAAATCTTTGACATACGAGGCACCGTAACCCAGGCAGAGCACGAAATCGGTATGACCGAAATGCGCGTAGTAGCGCATGACGTGCCACATGAGCGGACGGTCCCCGATCATCGCCATCGGCTTGGGTCCACTGGTGACCCCGTCGCGCATCCGCATCCCTAGGCCACCGCAGAAAAGCACGACCTTCATGATCCACACCCCTCAGAAACGATTTCCGCAGCAGAGATCGGGGAAAGACCAGCTTCCCATGATCCTATATAGCCGACATGTCGGCTTATCTCATCCACCGAGACCTCCGGTGAAAGCGGGCCGATGTTGAGACACGGGGCCTCAAGAGGCCTGTAGCAGGACGCGTAGCCGGGCCAGGCATCGTCCTCTGGTGGGGCCGATGCTGCCGATAGGTAGCCCGAGCTCATCGGAGATGTCAGCGTAGGGCACCGGCGGATCGGCCATCAGCATTTCGAGCAGCCGCTGCCAGCGCCGGGGCAGCCGCGAGAGCGCGTCGCGAACAACCTGGGCGCTCTCGTCGGCAAGAAGACGCTCGTCGATCTCCGGGCCGTGCGCCACAGTGGTATCGAGTTCAGCTTCATCGTGGCCGAGGACCACCCTCTTACGTACCGCCAGACTACGCAGGCACTCATTCCGCGCGGTCGCCGCCAACCAGGAGCCCACCCGATCCGGGTGCTCGATGCGATCCATGTGCTCGAGCAACCGCAACCAAGTCGTCTGACAGACGTCGGCGGCGTCGCTCTCCACCAGCTTGTATTCCGCGGTAATGGACCAGATAAGCCTGGCGTACTGATCAACGAGGCGTTCCCACGCTCCCAGGTCTCCTTCGGCAGCGCGTCGAAACAGCCGTACGATGTCGGAAGAATCAAGGCTTTGTCCCGCCATCGTTGTCATCCGCATTCCCTCCCTAAAAAAAGACGCACACTAGTCGCTCCGTCACGGATTCGTGATGGGCGGCTACCGGAGCGCGCTCATAGAAGTTGAGATAATTAATCATGACAGACTCGTATATGTGCGTGTCCGATCGGCATGGACCGCGCCAGAGGCCGCTAATAGGCTCCTGACCTCCTCACTAGCACGGAAATTGTCTTCCACAAGATCTGCAGGTCGAGCGCGAAAGACCAGTTCTCGACGTACCGTAGGTCGAGCCGCACCGACTCCTCCCAGGACAGATCTGAGCGCCCGCTGACCTGCCACAGGCCAGTCAGGCCCGGCTTGACCACCAGCCGGCGGCGGACATGCGTGGCGTACATGTCCGCCTCGTCAGGCAACGCGGGGCGGGGACCCACCAGCGACATGTGGCCAAGGAAAATATTGAAGAGCTGGGGCAGCTCATCGAGCGACCAGCGCCGCAGATGCGCTCCCACCGCTGTCACCCGGGGATCCTTGCGGAGCTTGAACAGGACGCCGTCGGAGTCGTTGTCGGCCAGCAACTCCTCCTTACGCTGCTCGGCGTCCACGACCATGGTCCGGAACTTGTAGATCCGGAACTCATTGCCGTCCTTGCCGACCCTGAGCTGCGTGAACAGCGCCGGCCCGCGGTCGTGCAGCCAGATTGCCGCGGCCAGGACACTCATCAGGGGGGCCAGCATGACCAACGCCGCGGCGGCCGCGCACCGGTCGAACAGTCCCTTGAGCACCAGGCGGAAACCGGACAGCTGCGGGTGATCGACATGCAGCAGGGTGAGTCCGGCCGTCGGCCTGATCGTCGTCCGCGGACCCGCCACGTCAAGCAGCGCGGGCGAGACGCATAGGTCCGTGCCGGTCGTTTCGAGCTCCCAGGCGAGGCTCCGGAGCCTGATGCCGTTCATTTCCGGGCAGGCGGTGACCGCGACGGTATCGGCGCCGAAGGCCTTGACCGCGGCCGTGACGTCATCGAGCCCGCCGTAGACGCGCACGCCCGCCACCTCATCGTTTACTCCTGGCTGCGCCAGGCAGGCACCGACCACCGTCAGCCCGTGGTACTTATCACGCTTCAGCTCGGTGACCAGATCGGCTACGGCCAGCTCATGACCGACGGCGAGCACGCTGTGCAGGCACTTGCCGTGCCCGCGCCGCCAGTGCAGCCGCTTGCGCATCGCGTACCTGGCGATCAGGTCGAACAACGTGATGCTGGGCAGGGCGATCACCACGTAGGTCCGGGACACTTGCAGGTTGACCGCATAGGAGAAGATCGCGACCGCCGCGGTCAGGCTCACCCCGGCGTTCAGCACCTTGCGGTACTCGTCGGAACCGGTCCCGATGAACCGGACGTCATACGCGCCGGCCAGCCACAGGGCTGCGATCCAGAGCAGCGGCAGCGCTAGGCTAAGCGCCAGATAAGTGGACGTGACGTTGCTGCTGAAGCGAATCTGAGCCGCCATGAACACGCCGACCACGGCACAGCCGAGGTCGGCGAGTGCCACCTCACGCAGGTAGTCCCTGGTCCAGGCAGATACACGGCGGGCCGTTCGTCGCTCATAACGGCCACCAGATGTGGCAATACCAAACATGCGCACCGACCCCCCACGGGCAGCACAAGAACACCGCCTTGCACTTCCCACGCTCCCACTCAGTTCGCTTCGCCTGAGTTCTCCCACATAAAGGGACGCCCAGTCAACTGTCTGGGTTTACGCGTGGAGGTGATGACTTATCGTGACGCCCACTAAGCAGACGTACGGTTAAGGCACATCCCAAAGAGCAGAAAACTCCGCGAAAACCGAACAAACACCCAAACACCACCGAGATGCACCTTAAGGACACCAAGGATGCGGCGGACACGTCTGGCGTGAGGAGCAAAGCTGGCCCAATGCTAGCGGTGCGCAGCACGGTCAAGGGCGCCTCCGACGGGCCGCACCTCCCCCGCGAGCAGCAAGGACCAAGAGTGGCGGTGGGCCACCCGCCGAGGCAGGACAGCACGGATAACGACACAACCAGACCTATAGACCCCAACACCAGGGCGGCTGGCTAGGCGCGTAGGCACTATCCGCCTTCCTGGTCAGTTCACACGAATTTAACGCGCAAAAAAAGGATGTGCCCTGCGGAACGGGGCGCACACCGGAAAGTGGTTACTTAGCGTGACATCAGCCGCTTACTAGTTACCCACTGCAATCCCACCGGGCACTAAAGGACGGCGCAAACGAAAAAGAATTCGCAGGCCTACGAACGCTCCCAGGCACGCACGAGATCGCGATAGCGACGCGCGGCGGCGCGCAGCTCTATCTCGGGGTCACGTCCCGCCTCTCGAGCCTTCACGACCAAACGGAAAAGCTCGCGGCCGATGTCCCCGCCGGGAGCGGCCAAGCCGGCCCCGCCGGGATCGGCCGACTCCGCCCCGCCGGGATCGGCCAAGTCAGCAGAGCCGGAATCGCCATCGAGGCGGGCCAGCTCCTCGGGTACGCCCGCCCGCGCCGCCCGGCGCTGCAGCTGCGCGGCCAGGGACAGCGCCGGCTGCCCGAACGGCACCCCGTCAAGCGCCGACGGAGCTTCCGCACCCTCACCGGCATCCTCCCGGCGCAACGCCAAAGCCCGCTTCTCTTCCCGCTTGATCTCGTCCCAGTTGCGGTAGACGTCCTCGGCGCCGGAGACCGCCACGTCCGCGAAGACGTGCGGATGCCGCCGCACCAGCTTGGCCACGATCCCGTCGGCCACGTCGTCGACGGTGAACGAGGTACGATCATCACGCTCGGCCGCGATGCGCGCGTGGAACACCACCTGCAGCAGCACGTCGCCGAGCTCCTCGCACAGGGCCTGCTCATCGCCGGACTCCAGCGCCTCGAGAGCCTCGTAGGGCTCCTCGAGCAGGTGCGGGGCGAGCGACGCATGGGTCTGCCGGGCGTCCCAGGGACACTCCACCCGCAGCCGGTCCATGGTCGCCACCAGGTCAAGAAACCGGGCCCCGGGCAGGTCAGCCGAGCCGCGCAGCAGCTGCGCACCCGCCGGCACCGGCGGCTCAGCCCCCGGTTCGGGCAGCCACACCACGTCACCGGCCGAGGCCAGAGACTCGACGGAAAAATCGTCCACCACTCGATACCCGATCCCCGCCTCGTCCAGCGCGGGCAGCTGCGGATGACCGGCCGAAACGAGCACGGAGGACGCGGACCGCAGGGCCTGCCAGGCCGACCAGCTGAGCAGCCCGGGCGCCACCCGCGGGCTGGTCACCA
>Ga0074045_10000571_pt1 | contig 35888 bp, 26 predicted proteins | sample BogForMeECP23OM2_FD_94442 | JGI IMG/M metagenome (GOLD analysis project Ga0074045, IMG submission 94442) | Bog forest soil microbial communities from Calvert Island, British Columbia, Canada - Bog Forest MetaG ECP23OM2 | ecosystem: Environmental > Terrestrial > Soil > Wetlands ...
CGCTGAGCACGCGGCTGAGCTGGTTACCAGCTACGGAGGGTCGCTCTCCGGAGAGCATGGCGACGGTCAATCACGCGGCGAACTGCTGCCCGTCATGTTCGGAAACGAGATCATGAACGCGTTCCGCGAATTCAAGCGCACTTGGGATCCGGAATGGAAGATGAATCCCGGCAAGGTCATTGATGCGGACCGGCTTGACTCCGACCTGAGACTGGGCGCTGACTATCGCCCGTGGGAGCCGGAGACCCACTTCAAATTTCCTGACGACAACGGCAGTCTTGCGCACGCGACCCTGCGCTGCGTGGGCGTGGGGAAGTGCCGCCGGGAAAGCTCGGACGACGCCGAGAACCAAACCATGTGTCCCAGCTTCATGGCGACGAGCGAGGAGGTCCACAGCACACGCGGCCGCGCTCATCTGCTCTGGGAGATGTTGCAAGGTTCGCCGATAACGAACGGTTGGAGAGATGACAATGTGAAAGAGGCGCTGGATCTCTGTCTCTCTTGCAAGGGCTGCAAAGGCGATTGCCCGGTCAACGTGGACATCGCCACGTACAAGTCAGAGTTTCTCTCGCACTACTGGGAGGGGCGCCTCCGGCCTCGCCACTCCTACGCCTTCGGTCACATCGATAAGTGGTCGCGGGTCGCGTCGCTTTGGCCGGGGCTGGTGAACCTGCTGGCAACGACTCCGGGAACGCGAGAGATGATGAAGGCCGCCGCCGGAATCGCGCCGGAACGCTCCATTCCACAGTTTGCTCCCGAGACGTTCAAGGCTTGGTTCGCCAAACAGCCGCAAAAACACCACCAGCGACCGAAAGTCTTGCTGTTTGCGGACACCTTCAATAACTATTTCCTGCCGCAGACGGCGCGTGCGGCAGTCGAGGTCCTGGAACACGCGGGCTACCAGGTGTTGGTTCCGATGGAACATGTTTGCTGCGGCCGGCCTCTGTACGACCATGGATTTCTTGACGAAGCAAAGCGCTATCTTCGCCACGTGATGCGCGCGCTCGCGCCCTATGTCGAGCAGGGGATTCCCATTGTGCTGCTCGAGCCCAGTTGCTGGTCGGTATTGCGCGACGAAATGCATGGCTTGTTTCCAGAGCGGGAAGCAACGCGGCGGATCATGGAGAGCACATTCCTGCTCAGCGAATTCCTGGTCGAGAAAACGAACTATCGCCCTCCGCCGTTGCCGATGGACGCAACCGTTCATGGGCATTGCCATCACAAGGCGCTGGTTCGTGGCGCCGTGCATGAGCTTAAGCTCCTGGAACAGATGAACATGAGTGTTCACATGCTCGCCGACGGCTGTTGCGGAATGGCCGGGGCGTTCGGGTTCGAAGCGGACAAGTACGACCTTTCCGTGCAGATCGGCGAGCACGCGCTGCTGCCGGCGGTGCGCAAGGCCCAGGCGGCGGAGTTGATCGTCGCCGACGGCTTTAGTTGCCGGGAACAGATTTCGCAGCTCACCACACGCCGCGCCTTACACATGGCGGAGGTACTGCAGTTGGCCTTGCGCCAGGGCGCTCCGCGGGGCGATTTCCCTGAGGCTGCGCTGGTGCAAGAGCGCACTCGCGAGTTGCGCCGCTCCAAGTTGCGATCGGCCGCAGTGCTGGGCGCTCTGGCCGCCGGAGGCATCGCTCTGGCGCTCTTGCGAAACCGCGCCAGCGAGTGATCTTCGTTCCCTTAGTTGCGAAACTCATTGATTGTCACATGGTCCACAGACAAGAAATTAAGCTCTTGGCGCATTCTCTGCTTGACACCAACAGCACGAAAGGATTACGTATGTGTTAACAATCTGCTGCCGGAGCAGCGACGCTTGTGACTGATGCACCTATAGCTACGGAAGTCTTCCAGCAAATGCAGAAGGCGACCGCCTCCAATCCTTCGGAGCTGGCGGAGTTGTACCGTGACTATCTCGCGGAAGCGCATGAGGCCCTTGCACAGTTGCGCGACGCACTGGCACGGAAGGACGGCGAGCACTTCCGCGAGCGAGCGCACTACGTGCGAGGCAGCAGTTTGATCGTGGGAGCGCGGGCGGTAGCGAGCTGTTGTGCGGACCTGGAACTGATCGGTCGCAACTCCGAGTTTCGTAGCGCCGCGCACTTCTTGGACCAGGCTTCGGCAGCACTGGCAAATGTGGAAGCTGAGTTGGCAAACAAGCTGGGCCGGTCGGTCTTTCCGGCAGCGGGCTCAGCAGCCTAGAAAGATTTGTGGAGTGGGGGAATCATCATTGGTCGCGCCCATTAAGGTATTAATTGCCGACGATCATCCCGTAGTCCGGGTTGGTCTGCGCAACATGTTGCAAACCAATGGTCGGGTGAAGGTCATCGCCGAAGCGAGGGACGGGATCGAAGCCCTTAACATGGTGCATACGCTGCGGCCCGATATCCTGCTGCTGGACTTGGCCATGCCCAGGATGCCGGGTATGGACGCCTTGCGTGAGCTCACCAGTGAATCTTCGCCTACCAGCACGCGCACCATCGTCCTGACCGGCCTCATCGACAAGCAGCAGATTCTCGAGGCCCTGCAACTCGGCGCGCGTGGCGTCCTGCTGAAAGATGCAGTAGTTGGCCATCTATCGGCCTGTATTCGTGCCGTGATGCAGGGGCAATACTGGCTTGAGGGACGCCCGGTACAGAACCTGGTCCAGGTGCTGCACGAGCTGGCGGCGCAAACCGCACCGCCGCCGCGGAAGACTTTTGGCCTTACTGCGCGCGAGCTCGAGGTAGTTGGACTGATTACGGAGGGCAGCACCAACAAGCACATCGCGCAGACCTTCGGCATCAGCGAAGAGACCGTGAAGCGACACCTGACCAACATCTTCAATAAATTGGGCGTTGGCAATCGGTTGGAGCTGGCGCTGTTTGCACTGAACCACAATCTTCTCCCTTCCCCGGAGACCAGCGCACCAAGATAGTAATCACCTTTCTTGACTTGCCTTGCCCGTTTACTCTTTGGCTTCCGGCTCACGGAGGCCCTTCCCTGCTTGACGCCCACCCGCTAACTTAACAGCAGAGGCACTCCCATGGATCACACCTACAGGTGGGGTACCGAGCTCAGTTCCCTGCCCCTGTTAGAAGCCGTACTGTGCGCTGACTGCGAAATCATCAGCAACAGCGCGAGCGAGCGCTGCGAGATCTGCGGCAGCCGCTCACTGCTGAGTCTGGGACGGGTGCTCGGGGGCAAAGTTGAAGGCGAACGCGCGGTTTTGGTGCCGCTGGATCATCCCGACCATCGGCACAACGGATTCACTGTTCTGGTAAACCCGGTAGCGAGCACCATCCTGCAACAGCGGCGGCACCGGAAGGCAGCGGTTAGCGAGTGACTACATTTTTCCGGTATCACGATGCCTGGGCTCCAGTCTGAAATAACGGCAGGGCCCTGGCGGCACAAAATCGTTCACAGCCGCGACCAAGTCGCGGTCCGGCTCATCCACTCATAACGATTTACATTCCATAGGGGAGGGGTGCCTGTGAGCCACGATAAAATTCTCCGTCAACAGCTGGCGAAGGCAATCGACTGGAACGAAGCGCACGCGGACTTTCACGCTGCGGTGGACGACTTCCCCGCTAAATTGCGCGGACTTGTTCCGGAAGGTTTTCCGTACTCGGCGTGGCAGTTGCTCGAGCACATTCGGCTGGCGCTGTGGGACATCCTGGAATTCAGCCGCGATGCGCGCCACAAGTCGCCTCCGTGGCCGGACGGCTACTGGCCAAGAACGGCGGAGCCGCCCAGCGACCACGCATGGGACAAAAGCGTGAAGGCCGTTGGGGAACATGTCGAAGCGATGCGCCAACTCGTGACCGATCCTTCCTCCGACCTGTTCGCCCCGCTGCCTCATGGCAGCGGTCAGACGCTTTTGCGCGAGGTGCTGTTGGCTGCTGACCACAATGCGTATCACCTGGGACAGTTGGTGCTGGTGCGGCGGGCACTGGGCGCGTGGCAGGGATAGTTACTTCCTCTGCTCCAGCTTTACGCTGGCGGTGATCGGCTTGCCGTCGCGCAACACTTTTACTTCGACCACCTCGCCCACCTTGCTGCGGCGCAGCGCGTCGGTGAAGTCGTACAGGTTGTGGATTGTCTTGCCACCAAACTGCACCAGAATGTCGCCGGCCCGCAGCCCGGCTTTAGCGGCTGGCGATCCCGGACGTACGTCGGAGAACCGCACCCCGTCCTTGACTTCGCCGAAATCGGGGATCGACCCGAAGTAAGGGCCGTAGCCTCCGCCTCCGCCGGAAATCCCGCCCATCGGCTTGTCCTCGACCACGGTGACGAACACTGGAGGCGATGGCGCAGAGGCCAGTTGCAACATCACGTCCGAAACCATGTCCAGCAACTCGGCAGCCGAAGGCGCATTGATCTTGTCCCACGTGTCTGAGGGCTTGTGATAATCCGAGTGCAGTCCCGAGAAGAAAAACAGCACCGGAATTTTCTTCGCCACAAACGAAGTGTGATCGCTTGCCGAATAACCCCCAGGGGAATATTCGATCTTGAAATTTGACTTGGATTGCCTCTGCGCCTGGTCGAGAATCGACTTAAACGTCGAACCTGTGCCCACTCCGCCGATGTAAACCTTGCTGTCCTTGATTCGGCCGATCATGTCCATGTTCAGCATGGCCACGCATTTGTCGAGCGGGAGTGTTGGCTGCTTCACCCACTCCGCCGAGCCCAGGAGCCCAAGCTCTTCGCCAGAGAACGACGCAAACAGAATCCCGCGATCAAGCTTCCCCTTCAGTGGCGCGAACAGACGCGCAAGTTCCAGTACACCCGCAGTCCCGGAAGCGTTGTCGTCAGCGCCGGGATGGATTTGCCCGATTTGCGACGGCGCAAGCGAGTTGGAATCGCCACGGCCGAGATGATCGTAATGCGCGCCGATGATGATGTACTCGTTGGTCTTTCCGGGGAGATACGCGAGGACATTGTTCACCCGCGCGTGCGTGGCCTCGATGTCAACTTTGAGCGAGAGTTGCAGAGTCTGGGGAAAGGCAAACGATGCCGACTTCCCCATGTGGTTAATCTGCTGCTGGACCTCAGTGAGAGATTTCCCCGCCGCCTGGAACCAGCTTTCGGTGACCGCGTTCTTCACCTGCAGCAGCATGATGCCGACGTCCTGCGGGCCGCTTACACTGCCGAAGCGCATCAGCAGGTCTTCTTCTCCCTCGCCCAGCTTTCCGTTGATGAAGATAACCGCCTTCGCCCCGTGGTTGCGCGCGTTGATCGCTTTCGTGATCAGTTGCGAGTGTTGCGTCAGTCCCTGATGGCCGCTCTTTTCGCCAAAGATCTCGGGTTCATAGCGAAGCACAACCGCGATCTTGTCCTTTACGTCCACGCCGGAATAATCGTCGTATTGAAACTCTTCGGCCGAAGCGCCGTAGCCCACGAACACTACAGGACCGGCGAATGCTCCGGACGATGAAAAGCTTGCCGGCACGAAATCCTGATTGAGCACCAGCGCCTGCTTCTTGCCACCGACTTCCTCGGTCAGGCCGTTGTCCGATTTCAACTTCGCGCCCGTGGTGACGGCGAAGGGCTGCAAGTATCCGTTCGTACCCGCCGGTTGTAGTCCCAGCTTCTTGTAACCGTGTTCGAGATATTTCGTGGCCTTGTTGAGCCCCTTGGTCCCGGCTCCGCGTCCCTCCATATCGGGAGCCGCGAGCGTCTTGATGTCGTTCAGGTAGAGCTTGGGATCGGCAGGACTGACGGAAGTGGTCGTCGCCGCTGCCACCAAAGAGAAGGCCAGTACAGCAGCGAGCGCACTGCGGCAGAGACGCGTGGAGCTTAATTTCGACACGCGGCTAAGCGGCGGGAAAGAAGTAGGAATAAACATGGTACGTGGCCGAATCCTAATGAGCGCAAACGAAGGATGTCAATGCCGGCGGGCCATGCGATTATTCCTCATTCGGTTCGGTGGCGTTTTCAGCCTTGACATTTGCCTATACAATTGCATATCTTCCGTGCTATTCTGGCTTTGCATGCGAACGGGTTTGATTGGAACGAGGGCAATCGCGCCAAGTGCGAGAAGCACGGGCTTTCCATTTCAGCTATTGAAAGCCTTTTTGCGCGTCCGCTCGCCGTTCTTCCCGATGCAACCCATTCGCAGGGCGAGCGCCGTTTTCGGGCCATAGGCCGAACCGATAAGGGGCGGAGCGTGTTCATCGTGTTCACGCTTCGCCATAAAGATGACGAAGTGTTAATCCGTCCTATCAGTGCCCGCTACATGCATAAGAAAAGGAGATGGAGGCCTATGAAAAAGAAAATCCCAACCTTCAAGAGTGACCGCGCGGCGGCGGCTTTCGTTGACAAGGCCAACCTGACGGAGTACGACCTCTCGGGAGCGCAGTTGACGCGCTTTGAGATTAGGCCGAAAGGCAAATCGATCAACCTGCGTTTGTCCGAGGAACTCTACAATGCTGTCCGGAAGCGCGCCGCCCGAGCGGGCGTTCCCTATCAGCGTTTCATTCGCTTAACGCTTGAACAAGCTATCGGCGGCCCAAAATAGGAGAGGATCTAAATCATGGCGTACGGTACAGATCATGATCGCTTTGTCGCTCGGTTCAAATCGCGTTCAGGACGAACACTGAAAAGAAATCAAATCATCGATATCATTCAAAAGGCCTATCCCAACTCGCTACGTTTCGGCACTGGAATTTCCTTACCCTGCGGCGTGGATTGAGTTTTCTTCATGACACATCCTTTAGATGGGGCTAGGCTCAAAATCGTCCGGGCAGAGGAACACTTGGACTGTCTCAAGCTCGCAATCGCCAGCTACGTCCAGTCTGACCCGTCCAGTGGAGTCATCCAGTACAACGGTCAATACGTTCAACCCGATGTTTCTGTCGCCGAAGTCGCACCCCTCACCATTCGTACAATCATTGGGGACCCGGGGCACGCCAATTCCCTGCCGCTCCATTCAGCACCAGCCGGCAGACTTCCTTCACATAACCCTCACTGAGTTCGTCGTGGCGAATCAGCAGGCGCATATAGATTGCGCCGTAGAGAGTATCGAGCACGAGGTCGAGGTCGAGGTTCGCGGGAAGCTCGCCGCGATCGATTGCGCGGCGCAGGGTTTGGTACGCCTCCTGCCTTCGCGGACGGAGAAAGCGCTCGCGGAACGCCTTTAGCAGCTCAGGATCGGACTGCCCTGCTGCCAGTAGCGCGGCCACGATGCGTCCGCGCCGGGTGCGCAGAATTCCCAGGAACTGGTTCATTTGCAGGCTCATGTCTCGATACACCGAGCCGGTGTCGGGAAAGTGCAGCTTTTTTTCGGTGACCGAGGCGAAGGCGTCCACCACGAGTGCGCCTTTGTTGGGCCACCAGCGATAGACCGTGGCCTTACCAACTCCAGCATCGCCGGCGATAGCTTCAATCGTGAGCTCCGGAAAAGAGGTTCGTTGCAGCAGATGCAAAGTGCTGCGAAGAATGGCCTGGCGGGAGTGTTCGCTGCGCGGACGCCCGGGCAAACGCCTGGCGCCGCTGTTGTCCTCCTGCTCCCGCTTCACCGCAGAGACCATTTGCCGCATGACTCACGATAGCATATATTGAATCCAAGACGTACCGTATCGAATCGAAGAACTTCATGCGGGGCCGATGCGCTCCAGGAGCCTTTCGCCTGTTGACCCAGCCCCGACCGGAGTTGTACCCGACTCATGTGGATTGTTGCACTCGCGCTTCGGCGTCCTTATACCTTCGTCGTCATGGCGTTGGTACTCATCATCCTGACGCCGATTGTCATTCTGCGTACGCCCGTCGACATTTTTCCCGACATCAATATCCCGGTCATCAGTGTGGTGTGGTTCTACACCGGTTTTGCGCCCACGGACATGGCCGACCGGATCATTACCAACGCGGAGCGCGGCATTACCATCACCGTCAACGACATCGAGCACATCGAGTCGCAGTCGGTTAACGGCCTCGGAGTGATCAAGATCTTCTTCCGGCAAGGAGCGAACATTCAGACTGCGCTCTCGCAGGTGACGGCGATGATGCAGGTCACGATTCGCAGCCTGCCCCCGGGGACGACACCGCCGCTCATCATCACCTACTCGGCTTCTTCCACGCCCATCGTGCAGCTCGGCCTCAGCAGCAAGACCCTGCCGGAACAGCAACTGTTCGACCTTGGGCAGAACTTTCTGCGCACCCAATTGGCAACGGTGCATGGCGCAGCCACGCCCTATCCCTACGGCGGCAAGATACGGCAGGTCCAGGTGGATCTGGACGTGCCGAGACTGCAGGCCAATGGGCTCTCGCCCAACGACATCGTCAATGCCATGAATGCGCAGAACCTGATTACGCCGTCGGGCTCTGCCAAGATTGGGCCGCTGGAGTATCAGGTGGAGATGAATAGCGCTCCGCGAACCATTGCGGAACTGAATGATCTGCCGGTCAAAACGGTGAACGGTTCCACAATTTATCTTCGGGATGTCGCCCACGTCCGCGATGGGTTTGCGCCACAAACCAACATCGTGCGCCAGGATGGCGTTCGCGGCACCCTGATGTCGATTTACAAGATCGGCAGCGCTTCGACTATCTCCATCGTGAGCGCAGTTAAAGGCATTTTACCGATTGCCGCGCAGTCGTTGCCGAAGGACATCACCATCAAGCCGCTGTTCGATCAGTCGCTGTTTGTGACGGCTTCCATCAACGGAGTCATCCGTGAGGCCTTGATTGCAGCCGCGCTCACGGCCTGCATGATTCTCTTGTTTCTTGGGGATTGGCGGCCCACGATCGTAATTTCCATCTCCATCCCACTCTCGATCTTTGTCTCCGTCATCCTGCTTAGTGCGTTGGGCGAAACCATCAACATCATGACCCTCGGCGGTCTGGCGCTGGCCGTCGGCATCCTGGTGGACGACGCGACGGTAGAGATCGAGAACATCGAGCGCAACCTTGCCCAGGGCAAGGAGATGAAGAAAGCGATCCTCGATGGCGCGGCCCAAATTGCGGTGCCGGCGTTTGTCTCTACCCTCTGCATCTGCATTGTGTTTGTCCCCATGTTCTTTCTCACCGGCGTGGCGCGCTATCTATTTGTGCCGCTGGCGGAAGCCGTCGTGTTCGCTATGCTGGCGTCCTATTTCCTCTCGCGTACGCTGATCCCGACACTGGTCATGTACATCATGCGCGGGCACGAACACAGGGCCGCCGGACCGAAGACGATCTTCGGACGCTATCAGCGTGCGTTCGAGCGCAGCTTCGATAAATTCCGCGCCGATTATTACCAGCTTCTGGAAACCACGCTGGAACATCGCAAGGTTTTCGCCGCCTGCTTCCTGACCTTTTGTATTTTGTCGCTGGGACTGGTGTTCTTCCTGGGCGAAGACTTCTTCCCCTCGGTTGACGCCGGCCTGATGCGCCTGCACGTGCGGGCGCGTGCCGGCTTGCGGGTGGAGGAGACAGCCCGACTTTGCGACGAGATCGAGAAGTACTTGCGCCAGCAGATCCCCAAAGAAGAACTGGTTACCATCCTTGACAACATCGGGTTGCCCTATTCGGGTCTCAACCTGTCGTACAGCAATTCCGGTGTAATTGGGACCAGCGACGCCGAAATCCTGGTTGGGCTGAAAGCTGAACATCACCACCCAACTTCAGACTATGTGCGCACGCTACGCGCGGAATTGCCGCGCCGTTTCCCGGGTGTGGAGTTCTTCTTCCAGCCTGCCGACATCGTCACCCAGATTCTGAACTTCGGGCTGCCGGCGCCCATCGACATTCAGGTCACCGGCGCTGACATGCAGGGCAGCTATGTCATCGCGCAGCAGATCGCGAACCGTTTGAAACAGATTCCCGGCACCGCCGATGTTCATGTGCAGCAGATGCTGACCCTGCCCACCCTTCATCTGGATATTGACCGCAATAAGGTCACACAGGTTGGAATGAACGCCCGCGACGTGGCGCAGACTGTGCTGGTGTCGCTGAGTGGTAGCTTCCAGACCACACCCAACTTCTGGCTGAACCCCAGGAATGGCGTAAGTTATCAGGTCGCCGTGCAGTCTCCGCAATACAAAGTGACGTCGTTGCAGGACTTGATGGGTATGCCGGTCAACAACCCCGCCGTGCAGAGCTCGCAGGTCTTGAGCAATCTGGTGCAGTTGACTCCGACGGCAAGGCCGGCGGTGGTTTCCCATTACAACGTGCAGCCCGTGATTGACGTGTATGTCAGCACCCAGGGCCGCGATCTGGGCGCGGTGGCCAGGGACACGATGAAGGCGCTGGAACCTTTTCAGAAGAACCTACCGCGCGGTACGCGCCTCATCGTTCGCGGGCAGGTGGAGACGATGAAATCGTCGTTCTTCGGTCTGGCCGTCGGATTGGTAATGGCGATCGTGCTGGTTTATTTCCTCATCGTCGTCAACTTCCAGTCGTGGCTCGACCCCTTCATCATCATCACAGCTTTGCCGGGGGCGCTGGCGGGAATCTGCTGGACGCTGCTGTTGACGCACACGCGGCTGAGTGTCCCGTCACTGACCGGAGCGGTCATGTGTATGGGGGTGGCGACCGCCAATTCCATTCTGATGATTTCCTTTGCGCGGGACCGGATGCACGCCGGGATCCCATCCGCGCAAGCCGCTCTGGAAGCGGCCTACACCCGTATTCGCCCCGTGCTGATGACGGCACTGGCGATGATTATCGGCATGTTGCCGATGGCGGTAGGTCTGGGTGAAGGCGGCGAACAAAACGCCCCGCTCGGACGGGCGGTAATCGGCGGCTTGATCTTTGCAACGGTGGCAACCTTATTTTTCGTGCCGTCCATCTTTGCCATGATTCACGGTTACCGGGAAGCCAAGCAGGCCCGCCAGGAACAGTCATAGAATGCTAGGAACGGAACGAGAAACGACGCATATGGATTCGCATACGAACCCCGACGTTTTGGACGACGAACGCCAGGCGCCGGAGATAACCCCGCCGCCCAAGCTTCCGCCGGCCACGCCGCGCAAGGCGCTGCTGTTGATCGGTCTTGTACTGCTGCTGCTGGTAATCGGCGGGATAATCTCCTTTTTTGTGCGACTCCACGATAGCCATGTGTTGGCCAACGAGACCGAGCGCGAATCGATTCCGACGGTCGCCGTAGTCCATCCCATAGCGGAAAAGCCCGATGAGGAGCTGGTGTTGCCGGGCACGCTCCAGGCTTATGAAGAGTCTCCGATTTACGCGCGCACCAACGGCTACCTGCTGCGTTGGTATAAGGACATCGGCAGCCGCGTCGCCAAAGGCGAACTGCTGGCTGACATCGACACGCCCGAGGTGGACCAGGAGTTACTGCAGGCCCGCGCCACCCGAGAGCAGGTGGCAGCCCAGATGGACCTGGCCAAGATCAATGCCGACCGCTACGAAGGCTTGCGTAAAACCGACTCTGTGTCGCAGCAGGAAGCCGATCAGCAGTCCAGCGGTTATCAGCAGGCCAAGGCGAACCTGGACGCGGCCGACGCCAATGTCCGGCGCCTGGAACAGTTGGAATCATTCAAGCGCGTGTATGCGCCCTTTACCGGCGTGCTGACCAGGCGCAACGTAGATCCCGGCGCCTTGATCAACGCCGGCTCAACTGGCGGGGGGGCCGCCGGCAAGGAATTATTTGATATTGCGCGCGTGGATCCGCTGCGCGCGTACGTGAGCGTTCCACAAAACTATGCACCGGCAATCAAGAACGGAATGCAAGCCTCGGTAACTTTGCCGGAGCTCCCCGGACAAAAATTCGCCGGCATAGTCGTGCGCACGGCAGAATCCATCGATCAGACGACGCGCACCTTGCTGACGGAAGTTGATGTGCCCAACAAGGACGGGCGACTGCTACCCGGTTCGTTCGGCGAGGTCCATTTCCGCACCGGCATCGACGCTCAGAAGGTCACCGTTCCGGTCAATGCGATGCTCTTCCGCCAGGAGGGCGCGCAGGTAGCGGTGGTCGGCAGCGATGGCAAGGTCCATTTGCGGCGGATCACGATTGGCCGCGACTACGGTACGACGCTGGAGGTTTTGGGCGGCGTAGAACTCGGGGACCGTATTGTCATCAATCCTGCCGATTCACTCGAGGACGGTCAGCAGGTGAATGTCGCGCCCGAAAATCAGGGAGGCCAGCAGTCATGAAACGGCTGGGCCTGGCGGTGGGCGTCATCGCCAGCGGCTTGTTGGCGGGATGCGTCGTGGGGCCGAACTATCATCGCCCGCCGGTGCAAGCTCCGATGGCCTACAAAACCGAAGGCCCCTGGCGCGTCGCAGCACCCAAAGACGCCATCCCCAAAGGCGCGTGGTGGGAGATCTTCAATGACGCCGAGCTAAATAACTACGAGCAGCAACTGCTCAACGCAAACCAGTCTCTGGCTGCAGCGAAGGACCGTCTCAGCGAGGCGCGCTCGCTGGCGCGAGTCGCAACCGCTGGATACTTCCCAACGGTGAGCACCGATCCTGGCGCTTCGCGGCAGAGGTACTCCGGACATCGCGCCGAAGTCGTGACCCTGGGCAGGCCGCTGACACAGAGTACTTACGAGATTCCCTTTCTGCTGAATTATGAGCCAGACCTTTTCGGAAAAGTGCGACGCACTGTTCAGGCCGCCAATGCGTCGCTGCAGGGGACCGCAGCCGATCTGTACAACGTCAATCTGGTGCTCACCGCCGAACTCGCCGCCGACTACTTCAGCCTGCGCGAGCTCGACGCCGAGACCCAAGTCGTCCAGGAATCGGTCACCATTCAGCAAAAGGGACTGCACCTGGTGGAGGACCGCCACGCGGGTGGGGTGGCCTCGGGACTCGACTTGGCGCAGCAGCAGACCCTGCTCGACTCCACCAAGACGCAGCTTTACCTGGTGCAGCAGCAGCGGGCGCAATTCGAGCACGCCATCGCCGTGCTGACGGGAAACCCGGCTTCTACATTCAACGTACCCGTCAGACCTTTGACTGAGCCCCCGCCGCCAGTGCCGCTGGGCGTGCCTTCTGATCTGCTGGAGCGCCGTCCCGATGTCGCCACCGCCGAGCGACAGATGGCTTATGAGAACGCGCTGGTCGGAGTGGCCACAGCGGCCTTCTATCCGCAACTGACGATCTCCGGCGGAGGTGGAATCCTGAGCACGGACATCACGAATCTGTTCACTGCGCCCAGTGCGATCTGGTCGCTGGGTGGCGACCTGCTCCAGCCAATCTTCCAGGGTGGGCGTCTCCGTGCCAACCTCGCGGCCACAAAGTCCGCCTATGACGAGTCGGTGGCAAACTATCGCGAAGCCGTGCTCACCGCCTTCCAGGAAGTGGAAGATGGGCTCTCGGGACTGAATGCGCTGTCGCAAGCGGACGCGACGCAGAACGCCGCCGTAGCCGATGCCCGTCGCGCGCTGGAGCTGGCCAATAATCGCTACGTTGGCGGCGTGACCAGCTATCTTGACGTCATCACCGCGCAGTCAGCGCTGCTGACCAACCAGCGGCTGGCGACGCAGCTCCTCGGCCAGCAAATGGTCACTTCGGTGTATCTGGTCAAGGCTCTGGGCGGAGGCTGGGAAGCCTCGCAAATCCAGAGCGAACAAGTCCATCCCAAAGCGATTCAGATCGTACAGCAGTAGCTGGGTAGAGGGGGCGAGTCTCTAGTGGTCTAGGGCCGGTGCCTGTAGATGATATCTGAAATCAAGAAACGATTTCCCGGCCCGGTGGGCTTTGCCAATGACCTCGATTGCTTCCCTGTGAGATAGTGCGCGCCGGTTGGGGGGTTTGGGTGTATAGTACTTCGCACCTGGGATGGCGAAGTGGAGGTCCCATCTTAAAAGTGGGGTAGATCCGGTATGGGACAGGCAGGTTTTCTGGACCGGCGTCGCTTCGCGGCTCTGCTGGCCTCGGCTGGCGGATACGCGGCCGCGAGCCGCATGTTTGGCGGGGATTTTTTTCCTGCGCTCACGCCATCGGCTTGGGCGGCAGACAAGGCGAGCGCTCCCGAGTTGGTGCGTTTTCCGCAGAAGACCGACCTCATTTTGCTGACGGATCGTCCTCCGCAGTTGGAAACGCCGCTGCATTATTTCCAGTCAGACCTGACGCCCAACGAGGCGTTCTTTGTCCGCTGGCATCTGGCGGGCATCCCCACTTCGGTTGACACCAGGACCTTCCGGCTGGCAGTCACGGGACGCGTCAACAAGCCGCTCAGCCTGTCATTACACGATTTGGAAACCAAATTCGAAGCGGTGTCAGTGGTGGCACTGTGCCAGTGCGCCGGAAATGGGCGCAGCCTGTTCGAGCCGCCGGTCCCCGGCGGGCAGTGGGGACTTGGTGGGATGAGCAATGCGCGCTGGAATGGGGTTCGCCTGAAAGATGTGCTGGACGCGGCAGGGGTCATGGATGGCAGCGTACAAGTGGGCCTGCGCGGGTTGGATGTCGCGCCCTGGCCTCAAACCCCGCGCTTTGAAAAGTCGCTGCCCATCGACCGCGCGCGCGATGGCGAGGTGCTCATCGCCTACGAAATGAATGGCGCGCCCCTGCCCATACTCAACGGATTTCCTGTGCGACTGGTGGTTCCTGGCTGGTTTGCGACGTACTGGGTAAAGTCGCTCACAACGATTTCGGTACTCGATCAACCGCTCAAGACATTCTGGATGGATACGGCGTATCGCATTCCCAACAATCCCGGCGCGGAGGAGACTCCCCAGCATCTGGCGGCGACAACGGTACCCATCACTCGCATGCCGGTGCATTCGATTTTTGTGAAGCCGGCGCCGAACGAGCAGCTGAAAGCCGGGCAGGGCTACACGCTGGAAGGCGTGGCCAACGATGGCGGCTCGGGCATCAGCAAGGTTGAGGTCTCCGTGGACGACGGAAAAACATGGAGCGCCGCGAGCCTGGGTGACGATCTGGGAACGTACTCCTGGCGCAGGTGGCGTGCCCAGTGGACACCGCCTGCAACGGGCAACTATCGCTTGCTGGTGCGGGCCGTTGCCAACGACGGTCAACAGCAGGTCACTACCCAGTGGAACCGCAGCGGCTATCAGCGAGACGTGATCGAGCACGTTGACGTGGTGGTCGCGTGAGACTCCCAATGACGAAGCGAACGCATGCCGGTGCCATTATTTGTCTGGTGGTGCTAGCCATGGGGCTGTTGGTGGCTGCCGGTGCACAACAAACGGACAACGGCGCATCGCCTAAGGCCGCTAAAGCTGCTAAAGCGGCAAAGAATCCCGTGCAGGAAATCAGCTTGCCGCAATATCCGCCGGAGCTCCCGGCCGGCCCCAATCTCGATGTCTTCCAAAATAAATGCCTGTTGTGCCACTCGGCACGTTACGTTACCATGCAGCCCCGCTTCTCCCGCACCGTGTGGGAGAAGGAGGTGAAGAAGATGGTTGACGCCTACGGCGCTTCGATCTCTGCTCCAGAACAAGTCCAGATCGTCGAGTACCTTGTTGCCATCAAGGGGCCGGCAGAAAGCAAGTAAGCATGGAACCTAGAATGCTCGAAGGTGCCATCGGCGGGGTGCCCGGCGTCACGCGGACGTGTGGGTCTCAACCCCCAACCTTTCGTGTACTACTTTAGTAACATTTACACTGTTACCATGATCTGCTAGGCTGTTGGCGTCAGGCGATGTGTACTTGAAGGCCGCCGACCAGTCGGAGCAGGCCAAAGCAGCTCTTTGACAAGTCAATAAACCGTCGCAGATGCGAAGGAAGGGTAACCGTTAGCAAAACGCTCGGATCAAGCAGAGTTATGTTGCCTCGCTACCGTAAGTCCAATGTCTTTGCGATCTTGCCTCTAAGCCTAATGTTTGGACGATCTTACGGGCCAAGATGCAAGGTATTGATAGAACTTGACTTATCATGGTAGCTAAGTCCAATGTTTTGACGATTTTGCATCTAAGATATTCAAAACAAGGATTTTACAGAATTTAATTTCTTCACAGGCGGCTCGGGAAGTCACGGTGGGCGACCCCTAAATTGCCCACTAATGTGCTATTACTATTTCGGCTCGAGTCCCGCTTAGTAGCTTGACAGTGCCCGGGTTGCCTCATCCCTTATCATGCGCCTATGGCGAAGACTGCGGACGTGATTGTCGTAGGTCTGGGAGCGATGGGCAGCGCGACGCTGTACCAACTGGCCAAGCTCGGCGCTCGCGTCACCGGCATTGACCGCTTTCACCCGCCCCACGACCAGGGATCGTCGCACGGTGACACGCGCATCACCCGCGAGGCCATCGGCGAAGGCCGCGAATTTGTGCCTCTGGTCCAGCGCTCAAACCAGATTTGGGAAGAGCTGGAAGCGGCCACCGGCCGCCGTTTGCTTACCCGCAACGGCGCCTTAGTTCTCGCTTCGCAAAGCATTCAGGGCAATCATCATGGATCGGCATCGTTTGTCGAAGACACCATTCGCGCCGCTAGGGAATTTGGAATTGCTCACGAAGTGCTGGACGCCGCGAAAATTCAGCGCCGTTATCCGCAGTTCCGGCTCGGCGGCGATGAGGTTGGCTACTTTGAAGGCGGAGCAGGATTTCTTCGTCCGGAGGTATGCATCGAAACGCAGCTCAATCTGGCTCGGCAGCTCGGTGCGAAAGTGGTCACTTATGAGACGGTGCTCGACATCGAGCAGGACAAGCATGGCGTAGTCGAGGTGAAGACCGATCGCGCAACCTATTCCGCCGCGCGAGCTATCGTGACCGCAGGCCCGTGGATCCAGAAGTTGCTGGGCGCAGAATACGCGCATTTGTTTCGGGTTTATCGCCAGGTGTTGTGCTGGTTCCCGCTGGCAAAGAATGCGGGACGATACAGCCCAGAGCGATTCCCGGTGTTCATCTGGATCACAGGCAACCGGCCGCGTGACATGCTCTACGGATTTCCCGCGATTGATGGTCCGCAAGGAGGACTGAAAATCGCTACCGAGCAATACCAGGCGACGGTCGATCCCGATGCGGTTGCGCGCACCGTCAGTGGCGCGGAAGTCGCCGCCATGCACGGCGAGTACATCGCACCGCGCTTCCCCGATGTGTCCGGTGAATTCCTCCGTGCGACAACCTGTCTCTACACGGTGACGCCGGATGCGAAGTTCATCGTTGATACGTTTCGCGATGGGGAAAACGTGATGTTCGCTTCCGCGTGCTCAGGCCACGGTTTCAAACATTCGGCAGCAATTGGAGAAGCGGGGGCGTTGTGGGCGCTGGAGCGGCCGTCACGTATCGATCTATCGCCGTTTAAGTTGGATCGGTTCTCGGGCTGAAGCGGAGCTCTCGCCGCTGGATTCTTCTAAGGCTCGGGCTCGGTCTTGGTATGGGTCTGAAGATGCGGCGTCAATCTGCGAAGGACAAATTCCTGAAAGATACCAGCGACGGCACTCGTCGCAAGCCTGAGCAATGCGTTTTGAACCACCAAGTCTCCACCGCGATCGCTGGCGGGATAGTACAGCTGGGAGATACCACCGGTGGCGAAGGCCCCGATAATTTGGGAGTAGTTGGGCTGCCACTTCTTATTGTCGCCCTTGGCCACTACGGCGTTGCCGAGGGCGTACAAAATCCGCGATTTCGTGCTACCCGTTCCCTTGTAGAAATAGCGCGGGTCCTGGTGCAGTATGGACGGCAGGACGGCGCTTCCGAGGAACGTGCCTATAAAAACGTTACCGTAGGCCGCGCCGAAGCGCTTCGCATAACCTTCTGCACCCTGTCCGTATCCCCCGTACTCATCAGACGCCTGCTGTATTCCTGCCAGGAAGCCAACCCCGGCGATGGTAAAGGGATCAATGACGGACCTCCAGGCGAGATAGAACTTTTGCCTGGGTATGAGAGGAGCAGGATCGGGCTCGTAGGTGACATAGAAATTAGGGATGAAGCCGAGTACTCGCTGCTTCAGTTGCTCCTTGAGCTCTTCCTGTGCTACTTCGACCTGCGTCATCTCGACCCGCACTTCGGTCACTGCGGTAGCGACGTTCAGCAGCATCTCAGGTACGATGTAGGCCTGTCCCGGACTTAGTTCTCCGGTGGCCTCATTGTTGTCGAAGCCGGGCGAGGTAACTGTGATCTTAAAGGGGCCGGGAGGAACATTGGTGAAGGAGAACTGCCCATTGTCACCGGTCACTGTCTCTTGCTTGGGGGATTGGTCGTCACGCGTGAGTTGCACTTGCGCGCCCACGGCAAGGGCCCCGGTTTGAACAATTACGGTGCCGCTGATGCTACCTGATTGTTGCGGAACCGTTTGCGGTTGGCCCGCGGACGCCCCTGCCGCCTGGGTGCCAGTTACGCCAGCTTCGTCCCCCTGGATGGCAGGAGGCTGCTCAGACTGAGCTACGGCCGATAGGGAAAAGCCGCACAGCAGCACCCACAGGCTGAGCCAGATAAGACTTGGTGCGCCAAGCACCCGACTCCGGAGGTTTCGGCGCACAGATATTCCGCCGGAGTCACGTTTCGCAATACGCAAAGCGACTACCATCTCCTGCTTTTGATCCTATCACGCCGCAATAGCGGTTTACACTCCAGCGGCCGCCGCCGTAGGCTGCGCCCGGACCAATACCAGGGCCGTCACGTCATTGTGCGTCGGCGAGCTGTGGAGAAACTCCTGCACGCCGTCGAGGATGAGGGTGGCGATCTCTCGGGCATTCTCGCGCGAGGCGCGCTGGAAGTGCTCCTTCACGCGAGGCAGGCCGAACTCTTCATGCTTGCTTGCGGCCTCGACCACGCCGCGAGAGACCAACAGCATCGAGGCCCCGGGCTGCAAAGCCACAAACGGGGCTTCATAGGTGGAAGCGGCAAACAGCCCCAGCGGCAGCCCGGTTGCCGGCAGCTCCGTCATCCCGAACGGATCGCGCAGGAGGCCCGGGGTATGTCCTGCGTTGGCGTAGCAAACCGTACCCAGGGCTTCGTTGTAGCAGCCGATGAACGCCGGGCAGGAGCGGATTCCCGATGCCGCGCGGCGGACCGTCAAGTTCAACTCGAGGCAGAATTCCATCATCGCATCCGCCTCGTTCACCTCCGGATCGGCGAAACTCTTGCAGCCCAATTCGTGGAAGGTCTGCCGCACCGCCTCGACAATGGCCCGGTTCTCCTGGTTGCTTCCCGCGACGTCCAGCAGCCCGAAGACCACGCGGGAAGGATTGGCGCGCAGGAAACCGTAGATGTCGCCGCCCACTCTCTGGCCCTGGATGATGCCCGCGATATCCGCCCCCGATAGCGGCGGAAACTCAGCGGCTGTCGTCGCAGCCGGCGTGACCGCGCGGGCGCGTTGGAAAGGCAACTTCATGGGAATCTGGAATCATAACCGAAATTCCGCGGATTGCAAAAGGCAATTGGAATTGACTGCTTGGGGTAGGATAGACAGGGCCAAGGGAGGATTTCGTACATGCGCATCGTCAGCGTTGGCGAGATCTTGTGGGATGTGATCGGCGAAAACCAATATCTTGGCGGAGCGCCGCTGAACCTTGCCATCCACGCCGGGCAACTCGGCCACGAGGTCTTTCTGCTGAGCGCCGTGGGTGGAGACGATCGCGGTCGTCGCGCAATGGAGTGTCTACAGGAGCGCGGTGTCTCTACCGAGTTCGTACAGGTGCTGCGAGGCAAGGACACCGGGATCGCCAGGGTGGAACTCGATGCCGAGGGCAAGCCGATGTTCCAGATCGTGCGTCCGGCAGCGTACGACTTCGTGGACCTGACTGCAGCGCAGCTCAACCACATCGCCAAATTGCATCCCGATTGGATTTGTTTCGGTACCCTCTTCCACATGTCAAGACCTGCGCTGGCGTCGACCCTGAAACTGCTTCAGGCTGTACCGTCCGCGCGGCGCTTTTATGACGTCAATTTGCGCGACGGCAATTGGAGCCTAGGGCTGGTGGAGGAACTCTCGTCCCATGCCAGCCTTCTGAAGTTGAGCGACAGCGAGGCGGAGTTCCTCGACGCGCCGGTCAACGCCGGAGGAAACGGCTCGTCGATGGAGCAGTTTTGCCGCCGCTGGAGTGAACAATACGGCTGCGAAACCATCTGCGTTACCTTCGGGGAGCGTGGATGCGCGGTGTTTCATCGCGGCCTGTATTGCGAAATCCCTGGGTTCAAAGTGCAGGTGGCTGACACCGTCGGCGCGGGCGATGCATTCTCCGCAGCCTTCCTCCACGGCATCGGGCAGGGCTGGGACGCAGTCCGGACAGGGAGATTCGCTAACGCTGTGGGCGCGCTGGTTGCCAGCCGGGCGGGCGCGACTCCGGAATGGCACATGGACGAATGCAAACCGATGTTGGATGCTTGAAGAGCTTACAGCAGTTCCACAGTTGGTGTATCTGCGAAGGTCCGGGTAGAGCGGCGCTTTTAGCGCCGCGCCCGCCAGCCAGAATAGAAAACCGCTTTCGCCGCTGAGGTCACGGATCTCAGCGGCGAAAGCGAAACGAAGGGGCACCCGAAAACGCGGGCCTGAAGGCCCGCTCTACCCGAACGTGCCGAATACACCAACTGTGGCAGTGCTCTAGTCGAGTTTTTCCAGCGCCGTTCGTAGCGCATCAATGGCTAATTGAGCAGCATGTCCGGAAGCTGCCGGCAACCCTCCGACAGCCGCGATAATCTCCGCTTTGCTGATCCTTGACGCCTCGTCGGCTTGCTTGCCTTGCGCCAGCTCGGTCACTGCCGAAGCGCATGCCATAGCAGGAACGCAGCCCTTCGCACGAAACCGGATGGCCGCGATACGCCCTGCGTCCATCTTGATCGCCAGTTCGAGGATGTCGCCGCATGCAGGGTTCTCAATCTGCACCCGGGCATCTGCGCCTGGGAGCTCACCCGCGTTGCGAGGATGTTCGAAGTGGTCGAGAAGTTGAGGCGAGTACATGGCGGCGGTTCGACCTAGTTAGCTTATCGCGTCGCGCTTGCCGGATGTTCGCCCTCGTATAATCAAGCGCAGTTGAGTTCCACGGATTACACACCCCGGCGCATCGCCTCTCTTCAGCCCAGCGCCACGCTCACTCTACGTGACCTCGGATTGCTGGACTGCCTGGTGGCGTGCACCAAATATTGCGCCGACGTCTGCCCCGAGGCTGCCGATGGCTCGCGAGTGATCGTCGCCGACTCCTGGACCGCGCAGAACCGGCAGATTCTTGCCGTTCACCCTGACCTCGTGCTTGCTTCGGTACCTTATCAACTTGAGGCGGTCGCCGAAATTCTGAAGGCCGGAGTGCGGTTTCTAGGGCTGGCCCCGCGCACGCTTGACGACATTTACACCGATATCGCTACAATCGCCGGAGTCATGGGCGCTTCGGAACGAGGACACAGCGTGATCAGCGCCATGCAGAGTTCCATCGCAGCCGTTCGCCGACGGGTCGGGAACGTACCCAAACTGAGGGTGTTCTGCGAGGAGTGGGGGAGGCCGATCATCGCCTCGCAGCCGTGGGTCGCGGAATTGGTGGAGGCGGCGGGCGGCATATTCGCCGGCCAGCCGGGACTATCGGTCACAGCGGAAGAGATTGCAGCGTCCCAGCCCGACGTGATTCTAGCTGCGTGGTGCGGCGCCGGCGACCGTGTGCCGTTGGAGAAGATCGTCGAGCAGCGTGGCTGGACGGAACTGCCTGCCGTGTGCGCGCAGCGAGTGTTCTGTGTTAACGATGAGCTGCTGAACACTCCTGCCACCTGCCTGGTAGGCGGGCTTCGTGCCATAGCGTGGGCCCTGCATCCTGAGTTGTTCGAGCAGCCGAGCGGGATACGGCAGCTTCGCCCCGTGTGATATGAATGGAGAGCCTATGCCGACTGATTACGCGCATCTCGCCGCAGAACTTACTAAGACCGCCGAGTCCTCTAGCGATGTTGAAGAGCTGATGGGCCTCATCGTCGGGCGCTTGCAGGAGCGGCTGCCTCATTTCAACTGGGTCGGCTTCTACATGCTCGAAAACGGCAGGCGGGGCGAAAAGCCCATGCTGGCGCTCGGGACCTACGTCGGTGCGGAGACGCCGCACAAACGTATTCCCCTAAATCAGGGAATTTGTGGCGCAGCCGTCTCTCTGGGCAAAACCGTCGTAGTGGATGACGTCAACGCTGACCCGCGTTATCTGTCATGCTCCATCGAGACGAAGTCGGAGATCGTGGCTCCCGTGTTCGTGAACGGCAATGTGGTCGGAGAACTCGATATTGACAGCCACACGCCCGCGGCATTCACGGATTCAGACCGCAAACTGGTTGAACACTGCGCGGCGCTGGTTGGGAAATATCTGGAGAAGACCACTTGAAGCCGAGTGGAACAGGCCTGGTTAAGCAAGTGGTCGCCGCGCTCATCGTGCGAGGGGAGGAAATCTTATGCTGCCAGCGGACGCAATATCAGGCGTTGCCGTTGAAGTGGGAGTTTCCCGGTGGAAAGATTGAGCCGGGAGAAGAAGCGCCGGCGGCGCTGCAGCGTGAACTCGACGAAGAGCTTGGGATTCGCGCGCTAATCGGCCGCAAAGTGACGCAGCTACAACACCACTACGTGAATGGCAACGCGGTGGAACTCCACTTTTTTCTGGTTGAGCGGTACGAAGGCGAGATGCAAAACCGCATCTTTCGTGAGATCCGCTGGCTGGCCCGGCGGGAATTGCCCAAGCTCGACTTCCTCGACGCCGACCGCAAGCTGGTGCAACAGCTCGCGAACGGCGAACTTCTCTAGCTTCCTCCTCTGCCGGTCGCAAACCACGCGATCGTCAGCCCGATCATGATGATCGTCGTTGCCCACGCAATCGCGTTAAACCACGTGCCGTTGACGTGTTTGCCCATCAGTTCGCTCTTATTGATGAGCAGCAGCATAAAGATCAGCACAAAGGGTAAGACAATCCCGTTGACCACCTGCGACAGGATGCTGATCTTCACCAGGGGAATGTTGGGAAGCAGAATAACGGCTCCCCCGGCGATGAGCAGCAGTGTGTACAGCCAATAAAAGACCTTGGCCTCACCGAACTTGTGGCCCACTCCGGACTCGAATCCGAGCCCCTCGCAGACGGTGTAGGCAGTCGAAATCGGCAGGATCGACGCAGCGAATAGCGAAGCGTTAAACAGCCCTGCTGCAAACAGGATGTAAGCGTATTCGCCCGCCAGGGGACGTAATGCCTGCGCCGCGTCGGCGCCATCGTGGATCTGCCGGACCCCGTGGGCATACAGTGTTGCCGCGCACGCTACCACGATGAACCAGGCAACGATGTCGGTGAAGAGGCAGCCTATAATCACATCCCAGCGCGACGCGCGGTATTCGCGTGTCGTAATCCCCTTCTCCACGATCGAGGACTGTAAGTAGAACTGCATCCACGGAGCTATCGTGGTACCTACCACGCCAATAACCATGTAAATGTAGGACGAATCGCGGAAAGCTCCACTGTGCGGCAGTTTGAAGGTGGCAACAAATGCTTCTTTCCAGCTCGGCCCCGCCAGCACGCCGGCGATGATGTAGGCGAAGTAAAAGAATGAAGCCGCAAGGAAGACTTTTTCAACACTCTTGTACGTTCCCTTAACCACCATCAACCAAACTACGACGGCCGCCACCGGCACGCTGACATAGCGCGAGATGTGGAACAGTTCCAGACTGCTGGCCACTCCGGCGAATTCCGCCACCACGTTGCCGAAGTTGGTGATGACCAGCCCCAGCAACATGAAGAACGTAACTCGCAGGCCGTATTCTTCACGGATGAGGTCGCTGAGTCCCTTGCCGGTGACCGCCCCCATGCGCGCCGACATCTCCTGCACCACCACCAGCGCGACGGTCATGGGAATCATCACCCAGAGGAGGAGATAACCAAACTGCGCCCCGGCAGCGGAATACGTATAGATTCCGCCGGCGTCGTTATCGACGTTGGCGGTGATGAACCCGGGGCCGATGACGGCCAGGAACATCAGCAGGCGGATTCTCCAGGCTCTGAGCCGTCGGACTTGGAGCATAACATCGCGAGCACGTTGAGATGGTGAAGACCACCCAGAATAACAGTAGTCAGTAGTCAGGAGTCAGTGACTTCGATTCAGGCTTTATTGCACGTTTTAGGATTTTGCACAGCTCGGCGGAGTTGCCAGGCTGGGGGCTGACCTTCGATAAGCAACTACAGATTACTGACTATTGGATACTGCCTTTTACAACTTGGCGCGAAGCATATTGATGACGTCATCGGCCGTGATGACGCCCGTCAGCACGCCTTCATCATCAATGACAGGCAGGGTGAGAAGGTTGTACTTGTCGAAGAGTTCGGCGACTTTCTTTTCGTCCGCGCCGGGTTGGACTGTTGTCATGTGTCCCGTGCTTAGCATCATCAGAGGAGTTCCTGGGGGAGCCAGCACAATTTTTGCTAACGGCACCGAGCCCAGAAGTTTATCTTTGTCCCCGATGATGTAGATTGTGCTCACGCTCTCCACGCCGCCTTCAAAATTGCGCAGCATTTCGACTGCGTCTTCCACTTTCGCACCCGGCCCGAGGGCCATGTAATCGGTGGTCATCCTTCCGGCTGCCGTGTTTTCGTCGAAGGTCATTAGCTCGGCGACTTCAGCCCGCTCCTCCGGCTGCATCTCCGTAAGGATTTCCTGGGTCGTCTCGGGAGGCATATCGAGTAGCACATCGGCGGCAGCGTCGGGGTCCATCTCCTCTATGATGTCCGCAGCGCGGTCGGAATCGAGCGAGCTGAGAATCGAAACCTGGAGCTTGGGATCAACTTCCTCCAGAGTCTCGGCGGCGACCCCCTCATCCAAGGTCTCGAAAATGGCCTCGCGCTCGGCGGGAGCGAGGTCTTCGACGATATCGGCGATGTCGGCAGGATGGAGTTGCGCCAGACGATCGAGCGAGATCTTCAGTTTGACGCGCCGGGCCGGGTCAACTTCGATGAGATCGACGAACTCCCAGGGAATCAGTCGCGGCGGAATCTTGGCCACCAGCACATGCAAGGCGCCAGCCGGCACTACTCCCTTTAGCAGCCGACGGATGGCGCCACGCGCGCCGACATCCACAGCACCCAGCTTGAGCACGACGTGGCTATGCCCTGTCTCCTCGTGAATGTCAATGTCATTGACTCGGACAACCTTCCGGCCATGAACATCGATGATTTGCTGATCGAGCAGATCGCGGGCCAGCAACAGCATGCCGTCGCCGCCGGTGTAGGGCATCCAATCGGAGGCGGAATCGCTGGTGCGCACGCCCCCATTAATAGACTTCACTGCGTTTGCCACCAGCAGCCGGTCGCCCCCGCGGGTCTTCACCACCAAACCCAAAATCTGCGTAGAGTCGTCCTGCGGAACCACCGCAACCTCGCGCACTTTACCCGCCGTGGCGCCGGTTTGGTCAAAAACCGGAGCACCCAGCAGATCGGAAAGGGCGAGAGGAGGCATCGCAGTCAATATATTCGATGCGATAAGAAAATGCGCGGTGAATCTTGCGCACCGAGCGATTGATCGCCGGATTTGGTGACTTGCGTGAGCCACTTTTTGCCAAGCAGTTGCCCAGCAGCCATCGAATACAATCGATGCGTGTGCCCCGCTCCGCTGTATTTCGCTGTCATCTTGTTCTGTCAGCCGGCGCTGTCCATCGTCGGACCACAGCCAGACAACTCGAAATTGCAGAGCGCAGTAGCTCAGATCATGGCTGGCCAGCGTGGCACGGCCGTACTTCTTGATGTCCACAACGGCCGCGTGCTCGCCGCTTATCATGCCGATGTCGCTGCGCGCCGGGTCGCCCGTCCCGGTTCCAGCATCAAGCCGTTCACGCTGCTGGCGCTGCTGCAAGCAGGCAAAGTGGACGCGCACACCGCGCTGGTCTGCAAACGCCCGTTGTCCATCGCGGGACATAAGCTCGACTGTACTCATCCCGACATCCCCGAGCCGCTCGGGCCAGCCGCTGCGCTTGCCTACTCGTGTAACTCCTACTTCACCAGCGTCGTGAAACGGCTTACCTCGGAGCAGTTGAGGGACAGTTTTGTGCGTGCTGGCTTCACCTCCGTCACCCACTTGGAGCCTAAGGAGGCCAGCGGCGCCGTCGCACTCGCTGAGTCGCCTGAGGAGTTGCAACTGCAAGCCATCGGCGAATGGGGCGTCACCGTTACCCCGCTGGAGTTGGCCCGCGCCTATCGCGCGCTAGCGCTGCTGTCTCAAAAGAATAGCGACGCGAAGGTCACGGCAGCGATGTTTGAGGGCCTGCAGGAGTCCGTGAGCTACGGGATGGCGCACGCCGCGCAACCGGCTTCGCCGCTTAAGGTCGCCGGCAAGACCGGCACCGCTCCGGCGGACGAAGGCCCCTGGACGCATGGTTGGTTCGCCGGTTATACGCCCGCCGAGAATCCAAAAATCGTCGTGGTCGTCTTTCTGGAGAAGGGCCATGGCAGCGATGCCGCGGCCCTGGCGAGCAAGATCTTTAACGTCGTCACCGAGAACCATCTGGCGACCGCGACCGCGGGGTCGCAACGATGAATCGTCTTTCCGCATTCGCGGCCTTCCTGGTTCTGTGGCTTGCCGGCGATGCTCACCCGTCTCCCCCAAAGGCATCCAGCGGCTTTCCGCAGACGGTTCGCGTACGCTTGTGGTACTTGCACCCGCCGCGCGACTTGCGGCTGCGCGCTGACGCCGGCCAGGCACAGATGAGAGAGTGTGCAAGTTGCAAACCGACTTCTGTCACCACGCTTACACTGCGCGCCGTGGGCTCCTCGCTTCAGATGGACGGCGACAAATCCGCAACTGGCGATCTTCGCGTGACTGGCATCTATCAGATGAACGCCATCGGCGATCCGCCGATCCGCGCCGACTTCCCCATCGAAGTTCGTACCCTTGACGGCCGTCTGCTAATCACCGGCCTCATGCCGATGGAGGAGTACATCGCCGGAGTGCTTGCCGGCGAGGCCGGAAACTTCAAGTCCGACGAGGCACTCAAGGCGATGGCCGTTGCAGCGCGCACCTTCGCCATGCATTTCGGCAGCCGTCACGCGCTCGAAGGCTTCGACTTCTGCGATACAACGCATTGCCAAGACCTGCGCATCGCGGGCATCGACGCGCATTTGCGCAGCATCGCCAACGCTACTGCCGGCGAGATCCTCTGGTACGACGGCGAGCCCGCAGCAGCTTACTACGCCGCCAACTGCGGAGGCAACAGCGAAGACGGACGTTTCATTCTCGGCAATGACGAGGCCCGCGCGCCGTATCTTCATCAGCACTCCGACCAGTACTGCGTGCGCAACGGCAGCACCCAGTGGCGTAGCGAGGTATCGAAGCGCGAGCTGCAACGCGCGCTGGCGGCTGACGGAATCGTTATTCCCGGCACGCTGCATTCGGTGGCCGTGCTGCATCGCACGCCAAGTGGACGTGTCGAGTTCCTGCGCATCACAGGCAGCAGCGCTGTGACGGTTTCAGCGCTGAACTTTCGCGCCGCCATCGGCCACAACATCGGATGGGACCGCCTCAAGAGCAATCTCTACGATGTGAGCGACGAAGGCACGCGCATCCTGTTTCACGGCCGCGGCTCGGGACATGGAGTCGGCCTTTGCCAGATCGGCGCTGAGATCATGGGCGAGGAAGGCCATGCCTATCGCGAGATCCTCGCCTTTTATTATCCGGGCACGAAGCTCGGTGTCAGCGCGCAGGGAACTCCGTGGCAGCAACTTGCCAATGCGGATGTCGAGCTGCTCACCACGCAGCCCGAGCGCGACAAAGCGCTGCTAAGCATGGCCACTCGTTACGTGCATGAGTCGGAAGAGAGCACCGGACTCGTCTATCGCTCGGAGCCACGGTTAAAGATTTACGCAACTGTGGCCGCGTTCCGCAACTCCACTGGCGAGCCAGGATGGATCGCTGCCTCGACGCGCGGACGCACCATTCAGTTGCAACCATCCGAGGTGCTGCGCCAGGCGGGCACGCTGGAGAGCACCATCCATCACGAGTTGCTGCACATGCTGATCGAATCGTACGCGCGTCCGGGAACGCCGCTGTGGTTTCGCGAGGGATTGGTGCTCTATCTCGCGGGGCCGAAGCCACAGACGATCGCAGGCAATCGCTTCGACGATGTCGCCGCCTTGGAGCGCGCATTGCGCGCTCCCACCAGCGAAGAGCAGTTGCGCGCGGCGTACGCGGAAGCCCAAAGTCGCGTGGCGCAGCTTGCACGGCAGCATGGCAAGGAGGCGCTGCTCGATTGGGTGCAGAACGGGGTGCCGCCAGAGATATTCGTGAGCAAAGCCGACCAGAACGCCGCGAGCCGATAAGAAAACCTTGAACCACGGATCTACACGGATTAACAGAGATTTGTTTTGGACTTGTGTCGAGTCCGCTGGCGGTCGCATCGTTGGCATCCTTTCCCTTTCTTAGATCCGTGCTCATCCGTGTAAATCCGTGGTTACGTCTTCCCTCTCCGTGTGCACCCCAACCATCCACACCAACGCGATCCACGCCGTAATCAGAAGAACGTACGCCGTGAAGAAGCGCAGACCCATGCTCCAGGCTTGTTTGTACAAGTCACTAAGGTTGGGAATCCACCAGACCAGCTTGTATGGGATGTACGCGCCGACGAAGGCGAGCACGCAGAACCATACCCAATACATCGGCCGCTTCAGCGCGCGCCAGGAGCGCAGTGCCTGCTTACCGAATCCGGTGACGGCAATTGTGGTGGCGATGGGCAGCCATTTCGCTACGGCTCCCAGCATCAGGAGCCACAGCAGGCAGTTCGCATATTGCGTAAGCTGACGCGCGCTGGCGAAGCGCAACGATTGCGGCAGCTTCTGCCACAGCCAGACGCCGAACTGCGGTGGATACGTGCGCAGCCAGATCACAAAGCCTAGCACCGCTGCCAGCACAATGGCCCACAATGCGAGAGCAACCAGATGCCTCAGCGAATGACGAAACGCGCGCCACACTGCTCCGCTGTCGCGGTACTCGGCGAGCCTGAAATATGCGAACGTCCCCGCACGCAACCAAACCACCAGGACGACGATGCAGAGGGCCCCGAGCACCGACGCCGCAACCTGCCAGCCATGCGCATCCGGCACCAGCAGCCAGAGGTACCACGCCGCCAGAGCGGCGGCGTTGCCTACAAAGTTCAGCAGCCACAGCTTGGCCATGCCGCCTCGATTTGCGCGATTTGCCTGCGTCGTCATTTCACGGTCACCGTCATCGCGTCGCTGGTCGCAAGATACTCGGGCTGATACATCAGTTCCACGCGCGTGGGGCTCACGCGGAAGACGCCCGGATTCACCACCTTCAGCAGATAAACATAATCGTGTTGCCCCTGCGGGAAGTTCAGGTTGAAGAACGTGGTGCGATCGTCGCGCAGCTCGCGATAGCTGCTCCAGCGTCCCCACCAATCGGGCTTCTCGTCCAGCTCGTAGAGATCATCGCGCGCGATCGACTCGGTTCCCGATGGAATCGGGTCCTCAATCATCAAATACTTCCAGTCGTTGCCGCCCACGGTGATGCGCACCGCCAGCGTGTCGCCCACCTCCACCGGGCCGTCCAGCTTATCGAGGTGATACACAATGCGGCTGGCCTTCTGCGCCGTACTCAGCTTGTAGTATTCGCGCGCCACGCTCAGCTTAAAGCTGCCGGTGTTCACCACCTTGGCTTCGTTGGAGTAGTACTCGCCGCGCAGCGACCAGTAAACTCGCCCGTCGCCAGTCTTGGAGATGCGGACCTGATTGTCGCCCGGCGCGAGTTGCGAATCATTCAGCGCGAAAGTCGTCGCCGGAGCCAGCGCGTCGGCGGCGGTGAACTTCTTAGTTGCAACTGTCTTGCCATTCACCTGCACCTCGACGCTGTAGTTCCGCTTCAGCTCCTGCGTTCGAGCTAGGTAATCCGTCAAGCCGTAGATCACCATCGCGGTCTGCTCGGTCGAATCCCAGTAATAGCCCTCGTCGCGATGATTCACCAGATAGACCGCGGCTTTCGGCAGGAGCGGACTGTTGGGCACGGTGTGGGTCAGCAGCTTGAGCACGTAGGCCGTCGCCTGCGGTGTGGTGTCGCCGGCAAAATCCATAAGGTAGTTGGTGTCGGTTTGCCACCAGGCCTGCGAGTCGTCCTGCTTGGCCTCGCCTTCGAGCTGCTTGGTCAGCTCGCCCGCGCGAGTGTCATTCATCTCCAGCATGGCGAGACCGAGCAGTGCCTTGCCGTAGGAAGCGAGCGTCGAGCGCTGGGCCCAGACGGAATCCAGCATAGTAGTTTCGCGCGTTCCACTCAGCACCAGTGCATAGGCCATGTAAGCGCGCAGATCAGTCTTCACTTGTTGCGAATGATCGAAGTGCGGTTTCAGCCAATCTCGTCCGTGGTCAATCGCATCCTGCTTCACCTCGAAGCCCGCGGCCTTGGCCTGGCTCAGCCCAGCGAGTACGTAGGCGGTCATGAAGGGATGGCTGTCGTCGGTCTGCCACCAGCCCCAGCCGCCATCGGGATGCTGGTAGGTGTAGAGCCGGTCGAGCCCGGCCTGCACCTGCTTCTTCAGCGTCGGCGGATCGATGTTCGACTTCACGCCGAGCTTCTGCATGGCGTTTGCTACCAGCACGTCGGGCAGGAAGCTTGACATCGTCTGCTCGGTGCAGCCGTATGGATACGACGTGAGGAATTCAAGTGCCGCGAACACTGTACCGGCGACAGACGGGGTCACGCTGATGGTCAGCTTGCGTGTACCCGGCTCGGCGCCCGGCGGGAAGATGAGGGGCTGCACGGTGTCGCTAGTCCCGCCTCCCGCTATCGAACCTGACTTCGCCGTCGCCAGCTTCACACCGAATGGAACGACCGGCAGCGTCAGCTCCATGGCGTCACTTTCCACGTCGGTGAGCGCCTTGCCCAGCACCCGCGCTGAATCCACGTTGAGCACGCGCACGCGATAATCCACCTTCATCAGGCCGCGGCTGGGAACGTTCACGTCCTTCGTTCCGCCCTCGATCACCTGCAGGCCGTCAAACTCCATCGAGACGCGCGCGACCTTCTCCGTCGGCAGATAGTTCTGCACGATGGTCGAGAGCGTGATCTCGTCGCCCCGGCGGAAGAAGCGCGGCGTCACCAACCGCACCATCAGGTTCTTGCGTACGATGGTGTTCACCACCGCGCCGCCAACCATGGTGTCCTGCGTGACACCGCGCGTGGTGGCGCGCCACGAGGTGATGGCGTCGGGATAGTTGAAGTGCACCGTCGCCTGTCCGTTGCTGGCGGTGTTTACGTCGGCGACCCAGTACGCGGTATCCGGAAACGCCTTGCGAACCTTGGGCTGCACCAGTCGCTCCGGCTTGAGCTGCGCCAGGCCGCGCGATCGGCGCGCGTTGGCCAACTGCATGGTGCGCTTGCCGGCTTGACCGCTGAAGTAGTAGGTCAGCGAGGTGTCGGTGCTCACCTTGGAATACACGTGCCCGTAGAAGGCGTTCATGATGTTGGGCGTCGTGTCCGGCTTGATGGCGTAGATCGCCTCATCGACAACGCCGAGGCTGAACTCCGCCGCGATGGGTTTGCCTCCCGAGTCAGTTGCTTTAATCGTGTAACTCGCGGCCTCGCCCGGTTGATACTGCGGCTTGGAGGGCAGCAGTTGCACGTTGAGTGCGTGCTGGGTTGGCGGGACCGTCAAGCTCTTCGAACCTTGGTACAGTTTATTGCCGCGGATGAATACTGCCGCGACGTAGAAATTCGGTGCGTATTCCGGCTTGACCGGGACATCCACCGTGATGCTGCCGCCGGAGCTCTTGATCACCTGGCCGGAGTAGAGTCCATTTCCTTCCGCGGTCACCAGCACCGATGCCGGCTCTTTGCCGGTCACGATAAGCACGTGAGCCGTGTCTCCAGGCTGATAGGTTTTCTTGTCAGAGACAATCTGTACGCGCTCCTCGGCAGGCCCGCTCCACCATGGGCTTTCGCCCGGCGCCCACAAGTATGCCGTCGTCTCTACCTGCCGCTTCTCTGGTGTAGTCGCGGTCACGCGCACGCGATACTCGCCCGCGTCGGGAATGGTGAGCTTGACCTGCCCCTTGCCGTTCGCGCCCGTCTGGCCCTGCGCTGTAGTGATCACCGGGCCTGCGCCTTTGCGCCAATCCCAGCGATTCATTTCGACTCGGAACGGCGTCTGCACCGGCTTCTTGTCGTAGTCCTGCGAGGTAACGGTGACCGTCGCCGTGCTGCCCATGGTGTAAACGTACGAATCCGGCTCAGCGGTCACGAAGAAGCTGCCGTAGGTTGCGAGCGCGAAACCGTGCCCCGCGATCTCGCGATTGCCGGCATCGGTCACGCGCGCCTCGATGCGATACACCAAGTCCTGCTTCTTGCTGTCAATGCGCGTCGGAAACTGGATCTCGAGTTTGCCGTCGGCATCGAGCGTGCCGTGCATCTCGCGTTCCTGCTCGCCGCCGTAGTTATCTCCGGCGTCGGCGTCTGGATTCTCGCCCTGCTGCTCGCCGCCGGCTTCGTCGTCGCTGTCTGCACGTCCCATCGGCCAGTACGTCGAGGTGTGCACCACCCACTTCACTTTGGCGTTGGCCACAGGCTCGCCGAAGTAATAGCGCGCGTCAATGGTTGCCTTGATCGGCTGGCCCTCCAGTACACGCGGCGTTTGCGCCGTCACCTTCGCCTGGTATTCCGGCTTCTTGTAGTCTTCGACAGAAAAGCTGGTGCCCTCGACGTAGCGCTCGCCCATCTGCATCGAGAGGTGATAGGAGCCGAGGTTGGCGTCGGCGGGAATCGGATAGTCCCAGTGCGCGGTGCCGAGGTCCGAAAGTGTCGCCGTCTGCTGCCAGATGGTCTGGTAGCTCTGCGGATCGTGCAGTTCGAGCCTGAGTTCGCGGTCCTTGGGGATCTGGTAGCCGCTTATCGACTCTGCGCGCACGATGGACTTGAAGTGCACAATGTCACCGGGACGATAAACCGGGCGGTCGGTGTAGGTATAACCGCGCAGGTTGCGGTCAGGACCGGTGCCAAGGTTCCACGCGCCCGGCGTGTTGACGGCGAACTGGTCGCCGCTGGTCGCCAGTACGGCAACGTTTTCGGGCTTGGCCTTGTTCAACGAGTTATCGAGCAGCCCTTGCTGGTCGGCCGCTTTCGTCGCGACTTCCTGCTGGTCGATCCACACGCGAACCAGCGCGCCGGGGACCGGATCGCCGCTGCGGCGATCAACAACGAAGCTCATCAAGCGGCCGGGCGCGGCCTTGGTGATGATTGCAATCTCGGTTACGACGATGATGGTGTAAGCCCGCAGCTTGCCGTTGGTGGCTTCAACCAGATACACGCCTCTTTCGCTGACCGGAATCGGGACCGCCTGGCTCTCCCACTGCTGATGCGCCGGCACCGTCCACTTCCATACCGACACTACCTGCTGCTGGTTGAGCACCGGCACTTGGGCGTAGCTTTCGACCTTCGGTCCTGGCTTGGTTTCGCTCTTGCCCATCTCCCACAGCCGGATTTTGTGGCGCGACTCGGGTGAGAACTGCGCGCGAATGAAGTCGCGGAACCACGCCCAGATGCGGTGCTTCCAGGCGTGGAACTTTTCCAGCCAGGTGCGCGCCTGCTTGGGCATCTTGGGACCGCGCCCACCGAAGCCGTGTAGTTCCTGCATCTGGCTGAAGAACTTGACTGCGTCGTTCACGCGATAGACGCGGAACTCCAGCGTGCTCACGTTGTGGCTGTAAACCGCGACGGTGGGCTTCTCGCCTGGCAGATAGGTGCGCTCGCTAGCCAGCGAGAAGAAGGCTTCCGTGTCCTGCTGCTCCTGCGCGCACAGCGGCAGCACCAAAGCAGAACACAGGAAAATTGCAACGACGGTGCGCCGCAGCCGCATCACTCGTCGCCTCGCAGAATGTTCCAGCGATACACGCCGAGAAAAGCGGGGTTGGAGGCAATTGGACGCCAGCGCGCCTCGGGATAGTTCTCAAGTTCAGCAACCGACCAGCGCCGGATTTCGCCGGGCGACTTCCCTTCCGGGCCGGTGTGATACATGATGAACTGCTCTCCGCCGGGATCGATCTGGCTGGGGCCGAGGAAGATCATGGCGTGGAATGGCATCTTCTGCCCGTCCTGGCGGAAGAACAGCAGATCGCTTGGCCGGGCCCGGCCGACGTCGCGACCCACGAAAAACGTATTGTAGCGCCGGATGGTTTTCACATCAGCGAACTGCGCGAAGCCACCGTCACCAAGATCGCTGGCTGTGAAGCTTCCATCGCGCACTCGAAAGAGCGAGGCCGCCAGCGGCGTGTAGGGATACTGATACTGCCGCACATCAGCCGCTGAAGCGGGAACCGGTAGAGCGTTAACTTCGGCCCATGACGCGTCGTGGGCGCGCAGAGCCTCGCGGTAGGAGAAGCGCAACAGAGCAGCACAGTCGTCAATCTCCGTGGGCAGCTTCTTGCCACGGTAGTACTGCGATTCAGCCAGCAGAGTAAACCATCGACGAAATGCTGCACGGTCGGCAGGATCGTGCAGGCGCAGAAAGTCGGGCGTGCCGTCGCCGACGGTGTCGCTGGCAGCAAGAGTGGTCTGCACCGCGATTTCCTGTGGAGTAAAACCGGGGGCCGAGACGCGCAGTTTCGTCTCGCCGGGATTAACACCCGCGCGCAAACGAACTCTAGCAGAATCGTGGTCGATGATTACAGATTCGACTCCCACTCTTTCACTTCGCGAAAAAGGTTGCTGTGAGTGAAGCCGAGGTGGGGCGCCGGACGGGTTCTCAACTTGCACTTCCAATCCGATTAGCCCGCGGCCGCTCGCGGAATGAACCGTCAATTCAGTGGAGCTGAATCCGTCCGCAGGAAGCGAGGCATCGGAGAGTTGCAATACAAAATCGGCGGGCGCCAGCGCGCGGTGCATAGTGAACGCGCACACCACCGCTAGGATCGCGACCACAGCCAGCACTGCCAGCCAGCGAGGTACGCCGCGCATTTCGATTGTCCTCCGCAGACGGGCGGATTATAAATCACCGCGCTGTGGTTGCGGTCGGCGACGAGGAAAACCCTCAACCGCGGATTTCCAGAATACATCTCGACGAAATCGAATCTAACTCTTCACCTCGTCAACCTTCGTAGCGCCTCCAGCAACCGCTCCACTTCTTCCGCGGTGTTGTAGTGGGCCAAACCGATGCGCAACATGCCCCCACTTTGCTGCAGGCCCAGCCGCTCTGCGAGATCGATAGCGTAGTAGTTTCCGTCCCAGGTGAAGATGCCCTGCTCGCCGAGATATGTCGCCAAGTCTCGCGGAGAGCGGTTTCCCATGCGAATGGCCACGGTCGGGGTTCGCTGGTTGAATTTCGCCCGATCTCTTATGCCGTAGAACGTGAGGCCGGGAATCGCCAGCAATCCGCTGATTAGCTGCTCTAGCAGTTCGCGTTCGTGCTGCTGGAAAACCTCGTAGGCGGCAAGAATAGCTTCGCGCCGCGTGTCTGCCGAAGGATCGTGATGCCGACCGGCATCGGCGATGTAGTCGATCGCCGCAATCAAGCCAGCGAGTCCTTCGTGGTTCTGCGTGCCGGTTTCCCAGCGGTCAGGCAACTGCTCCGAGCACGCACGCAGCTTGTAAGGACGCAGCCGCTGCAATTGCTCGCGCTTGCCGTAAAGAATTCCGAGGTGCGGGCCGAAGAACTTGTAGCTGGAGCAGGCCAGAAAATCACAGTCCAGCGCTCTGACGTCAATCGGCCCATGGGGCGCATAATGCACCGCATCAAGAAACGCCATAGCGCCGGCCTCATGGGCCAGCCGCACAACTTCGCTCACATCGTTGATGGTGCCAACCGCGTTAGCCGCCCAACCCACGGCCACCAAGCGGGTGTTGCGCCGAATCTTAGCCGACAGGTCGAACACATCGAGCGTGCAATCCGTAGGATGGACATCCGCGGTGCGGACCTTCACGCCGCGCTCCTCCAGGCAAACCCAGGGCGAGACGTTGGCGTCATGGTCGAGGCAGGTGACGAGCAACTCGTCTCCGGACTTCAGCTCGCGGCCAATGGCGCGACTCAGCGCGAAAGTGAGGGTCGTCATGTTGGCGCCGAAGACGACCTCCTCAGGCGAGCAATTGAAGAAGTCGGCCATCGCCGCGCGCGCGTCGGCGATCACTTGGTCGGTAGAGCGGCTGGTGAC